>Ga0208953_1001115_pt1 | contig 17600 bp, 20 predicted proteins | sample RifOxyB2_FD_184033 | JGI IMG/M metagenome (GOLD analysis project Ga0208953, IMG submission 184033) | Groundwater microbial communities from Rifle, Colorado - Rifle Oxygen_injection B2 (SPAdes) | ecosystem: Environmental > Aquatic > Deep subsurface > Groundwater | place: USA: Rifle, Colorado... | reverse complement strand
AATCAGGAATTCGTCATTTCTGGCAAAACAAAAATCCAAACAAAAATCTCAGCAACCGGTATACACCAAATGTCGCTGATAGATCAGGATTTCAAGGCCCTTTACAAAAACTAAAGGGCCTTTTTTATGAAAATCACCTTCTTATTTCCGCTTTATTGCAAGAGAGGGGGGATAATGGTAAAAAAATTTGAATTATATAAAATATTTCGTTATATTTAGCTTCGCAATGAAAAATCGCTTCTAATTTATTCCCCTGTAGCTCAATGGTAGAGCAATCGACTGTTAATCGATAGGCTACTGGTTCGAATCCAGTCGGGGGAGCCAGAAATTTTCACATCGCCAGATTGAAAATTTCCCTTAAGTCTTAATCTTAACCTTAATCTTAGCCTAAAGTTTAAATCAGCATAAAAATTTCTAAGACTTAAGACTTGAGAATAACGAGAAGACTTAAGGATATTTTAAAATATAATTATGTTCGATTTTGAAAAATTTCCTGTGTATTTGAAGGCAGAGGAATTTTATGCGTTGGTTTTAGAAATATTGAAAAGCAAAGAAATTGATGCAAATATCAAAGATCAACTAAAAAGAGCAACATTAAGTATTGTTTTAAATATTGCTGAAGGTGCAGGTAAATATGCACTTGCGGATAAAAAGAATTTTTATATCATTTCTAGAGGATCTGTAAATGAATGTGTTGCAATTTTACGAATTTTAAAAATTGAAAATAAAATTACCGAAGAAGTTTTTAATAAAGGTTATGAATATTTATTAGAAATTGCAAAAATGCTTACTGGGCTTGTTAATAGTTTGGTAAAAAAATAAAAAAATATTTTTAATATTATGCGAGGCAGAACAATTAATATTTATATCCCAGATAGCAATCCAAGGGGAGTTAAAATTTGTGATTTAAAAGATTCAATTGTTAAGGCTATCTTTATTCCTAGAAGTAAATTAGATGAAGTAAGTAAAAGAACAGATATTCTTGATCCGGGTATTTATTTTTTGATTGGTAAAGAGGATGAACTAGAAAAACCTCAAGTTTATATTGGAGAAGCTGAAAATCTATTGAGTCGAATTAAGCAGCATAATGCAGGTAAAGATTTTTGGAATACAGCAATTTGCTTCGTTTCAGAGAAAAAGAATATAAATAAGGCTCATATTAAATACCTTGAAAATCATGCTTGCAGCCAAGCAAAGCAAATTAACAAATGTAAATTAGAAAACTGTGTTAATCCTACTCAATCTAGCTTAACTGAATCAGATATAGATTTTGTATTAAGCTTCTTTGATGATATTAAGATTTTGATAGCAACTTTAGGATTTCCTATATTTGAAGAAAGTAAAAAAGAAAAGCAGAATTTATTTATATGTAAAGGTAAAGATGCTTATGCAGAAGGCGAGTATTCTGAAGATGGTATGACAGTTTTTAAAGGCTCTAAAGCAAATTTGATTGAGCCTCCTTCTATTGGTAAAACAGCTTCTAACCTTAGGAAAGTATTGCTTCAGGAGAATATAATAAAAAAAGTAGATAATGTATTAATATTTGATGAAGATTATACTTTTACGTCCCCTAGCACAGCCTCTGACGTTGTTTTAGCAGCAAGTAGTAATGGTTGGGATGTTTGGAAGGATAAAGAAGGAAAAACTTTGGATGAGAGGTTTAGAAGGAAATAAAATAAAAATTTATGCAAATAAAACCAAATTATGATTTTTATGGTAATATCAAGAATACTCTTTAAAAAAAATCATTAAATTCTATATCTTCGTCGTGATAAGAATTAAGTTAAAGTTCCAGGAATTAAGGAACTTTCTATTAATATAAGATTCTCTTTTTGTGACCTAATTATATTTGATGCGGTTTTCATATGTGTAATTAAAAATCTTAATTCATCTTTATTAATAAAATTTTTTTTACTACCTTAAACATCATTAAATCCCGACCACCAACTTTGGATGACGCCAATTGCAGAAGAGTAGTTTGAAAAATATAGGAAGCGTTTATAGATTTTGATATAAGTTTTAAGAATTGGTTTCTATTTAGATCTCAGGTATAATATAATGAATGTAAATATTTAATATGAATAGCAATGAAACGTCAAAGCATATTTTGTTGGATGAATATGCTGATTCAAACGGCTTAGAGTTTCAAATGATTTCTGGTGTACCAATGATAACGGTGCCAGTTAAGAAGAAGGATAAAGCTGTAAAAGATATAGTGAATTTATGCGGTGAATCTGGAATTTTTAGAATAATCAATGGTGATTTTGTAGATGAAGTAATAGAATTTGGCACTGATAAAGAACATATAGATCATGATTTTCGTCATTGTGTCAAAGGCTTGCAAATGGCGTATGATGCACACGGGGTAGAAAAAAATGCATTAAAACATAATCTTAAAAAAGCAGATGTATTTTGTGCGTCTGATTATTTCTCGTTTAAGAGAGATTTATCTGTTAATTCTAGATATTGTTCATCAACTCTTGGTATACCTGAGGACCTTTCAGCAATAGTTATTTATAAATCAGATAGACTAAGTAAGATTGATGACACAGATGGATATTTTTTTAAAGATGTTAAAAATAAAAGAGAAGCTTTGCTGTGTGTAATCCAATTTGAAAGATTAACAACTGATTTTGAAGAACAATTAATTGCTCTGAACATAGACGAACAAATTCAATTCCTTGAAAGAAGAGTTTATGATTGTTTAACTCAAGATTTTGATGATGTTATTTATAGACGTTTAGCCTTAATAGTTATTAGATTACTTTATAGAGAATCATTAAAAAATGTATTAGATCCATCTGATGTTGTGAAAAATCGTATGAGTCAGTTGAAAGGAATAGCGGATGCTCTAAGCTATTGGCATTATTGTCGATTATTTGTTGTTCCTGTTTTGAATGAAATTGAAAAAGTATTCTCAAATAAAAAAATCAGCATAAATGATTTAAATAATATTATAAGAACAATAGAACAATTACGAATTTTATTAGCTGCTTCGTCCTATAATAGGCAAATGATGCAAGTACATTTAGATAAATTAAATCTGATGTGGAATACAGCTCAAAAAATGATTCAAAATTTATAATGAATGGATTGAATTCAAAGAGAAGATAACCAGTGTCTTGGACATTTTTTTATTCCTTGATATTTTGAATAATGAAGTTTAACACAAGCTTTATGTTGAGCTTTTGCATGCCATTAACACTATTCCTTTTTAAAAATATCACTTTTAATCATAGAAAGGTTTAAAAAGATGAAATCCTAAATATGTAAATAGTTCAGGATCGATTACAAGATTTGTTCTACAGCGTATTGAACCATTATATTTTACAGGAGATATATCAGCATGCACAGTTTCATAATCTATATGAAGCGACTTGAGTAAATTTAAGAATTTAGGAGTGAAACTATTAGCAATTACAAATGGTCTACCTTTTATATAAATAACTAAGCAATTTAAAGGCTTGAAAGTTTCTTCATCAGAAAAATCTTCTACAATTAAAGTGCAATTATTATCTTTTGCTACTTCTGCAAATGTAGTCTCGTTACATATATGGAGCTTATTGTTCGTTTTGTGATAAGATTGTCGATCAACGATAACATATGGATAGATAATTGTTACATCGGAATCAATATGTGTGTTATTAATTGGTTCTATAGGAAAAATATTCATACCAAAAAATTTTCCCATTGCTTCAGCATTTGTTATGTAGCTCGCGAAATTATGTCCTATAGTAGATGAAAATCCAAAGCCATCTACATTTAACACAAAAGCTCCACCAATACTACATTCAAGATGTGATTTTGTGAGAATTACTTTGCTTCCTTTAGACGTTACAAAATCCCTTGGCCAAGTTAAATCTATATAACATGATTCTATACCCATGTTTCTCAGAATATCTGCAAGGCGTGATCTGCTCTCAAAATAACTGCTAATAATAACTGTAGGGGAATCATTTACAGCACGGGTTTCAATATAAGTATTTTGCGTTAACCCTTCTGTAATATTGCCTACAACTAAATTTTTTGGAGGTACCCTATCCCAGAGAATATCAACATCTTTTAACATTTGTGTGGAAATATTTACATATCGTATAGTAACATGTTTTTCAGAAAAAGTAAATGAAAACGCTATGATAAAGATCCCAATTTCTTATAATAAGTTTAGGTGAATCAATTTTTTGGACACCATCAATTAAGTGGACCAATTCTACGCTAAAGCTTCGGATGGCAGGTCAAAAATTTGCTGAGGTAAATTAGAATTAAGGATTAAGATTAAGAATTAGGCTTTTTGATGTTGATACGGTTAACGCAAATTTTCCTTTATTTTAATTTTTTATAGTCTTTTACATACAAATTTTGAGAATATTTGGGATTTTTCTTTCTTATTTACAAATATAACAAATTTATTTTTTGCTGTATTAATTATTTTTTTAATTACCACATTATTTAAAGTCCCAAAAAAATTTAAAGGAATGTTAATTATAGCTGGAATTTATGGGAATGTAGCTTATATGGGTATATCAATGACTGAATTTCTGTATGGGAAAGATGGAGTAGGTTATGCTTCAATAATAGTAGGAATATTTTTGTTAGAATATTTTGCAGACGCTGAACGTTCAGTAAAAGATATTTTAAAAAATATGTCTAAAAATCCAATAATAATTGCTGTTTTATTGGGAATTTTATTTAGTGCATTAAAAGTTTCTTTGCCAAAATTTGCAGATGATTTCTTAAGTATGGTCTCAAAATCTGCTGGTCCAATTGCGCTTTTTGCAATAGGAATGTTTTTTGCAAATAGAAAAATTATTTCATCAAAGTGCCAAATATTTGTCCTTTGTTTAGCTAATTTAATTTTATTACCAATTATAACCTATGCATGTGGATTGATTTTTGGATTAAGTCTTACATTAACATCTTTTAAAGTGTCATTATTGCAAACTGCTATGCCACTTGCTGCAACAAATTTTGTTCTCGCACAAAAATATAAAATAGATGAAGAAGTTGTTGCTAATTCAATAATATATTCAACAATTATTTCATTATTTACTATTGGTGGCTTACTTTATTTAGTGGAAAATTTCCATTAAGTCTTAATCTTAGCCTTAAGTTTGAATTAGCATAAAAATTTCTTGTGTATTTGAAGGCAGAGGAGTTTTATGCGTAAGTTTTGGAAATAAAGTAGTTGGGATTAAGATAATGTGGATTATTTAGTTTCGACTGTAGTCTGATAGTCAAGTTCAGTGTTTCCTCCTTCATTTGTATTATTTACAGGATCCCTATTTATATCCAATGTCCGTTTAATTATTACTTCATTAGTTCCGTTATTCGAAGAGTTTTCTGTATTATTATTTGTTGTATCAGTTGGGACTATAACTTCTTCTTTATTTGTGTCTTCATTTTTATCATTGATTTTTATATATCCACTAGCGATTAAACTAGTAAATATAAGTGCTATAATTAATAAAATTAATAAGACAACAATTAAAGCTGAATTATTATTTTTTTCTGTATTTTCCATGTATGTAAATTTAGCAAGTAGATATTTCAAGATAGTCTTTTTTGTTGGTATTTACAAATTAATCAGCGGATATTTGACATTTATTGTTTGCTTAATGTTCTATTTGGGTTTAAATCCATGTAAATTTCAAGGCAGATTTGAATTTTCTATGGCGATTTATATATAACAAATCTAATTGAAGGTGCAAATTTTTATTTCAAGTATTTTTTCCACATTAAAAACTCTGTTTTGTTGTCTTTCTAGGCAAAATGCTGAAACACCTAAGAAAGCAAATCCATTATTAAAGTGGTTCCCTCAGTCAAGACAATTTTTTAGTGTGTTTAAGATAGAATGTTAGGGAATAAATTTTATTAAATTTATTAATATTTTCAATTTTAAATCTTAAAGCAAAAGAGGTAATTGGACCAATACAAGGAATAGAACGGAGTAATTGAATAATTTCATCATTATCAGAAATTTATTTTTTTTTTATTTTTTTTCATAGAAGTTGCTTACCAAGAAATTATGATTCTATGATTTATGCCTTCTTGTCTTCTTTCCACTTTAAATTTTGAAATATTTGATGTATCAAATGAAAATCCAGATTGTTGAGATAACAAGCTCAAAGTTGCAATTCCTAATTGTTCATTATCTTCAAGAAATGTACTCATTGCTTGATCACCATGATTAGATTGTTGCCATAATGAAGAAATACTTCTCGGATTTAGAATGTATGCACTTGGCCAGTTTTGATAATAATACATTACTGTTGATAATTTCTTTCTTAGTAGTATTTCTTCAACATCATCTCTGGTTTTATGTGCTACTTCTTCTCTTTTTGTTTCTTTGCGTCTATTTGGCATAACGGACACTAATTTATCTTCTAAATCCGAAAAGCTTTTGCAGTTCATTAACATTCTAACAATATCTGTATTACTTCTCCCTGTTGTAATTTCTTTGACAAATGAAACAATTGATTCTGCCGCTTCTTGATATGAAGCACCTTCTTTAATATCAAACACTCTAAAAAATTCAGGAGTAAAATTTTGTATTTGCTTAAGATAGCTTTCCCAAAAATGCGGAAATGAATTTAATATAACAAAGTCATCATTACTGGACGCAAACTCTCCAATCGTTGCAATCATCTCAGTTAAAACTAAAGTATCATTTCCTCTACGAACTTCAAGGAGCGGATCTATTGCATGCACACTTTCATGTCGTAGAATTTGATTTGGTGGCATTGCGCTTGGTAACTGTTCTTCGCAATATGCAATAATATGCATTGATCTTAATGGTTGTTCAAATTCAGTAATACCAATCGTTGTGAGAAACTTTGCAAAATTTAAGGGAATTGAAACTCCTTGAGGAGCTGATGAATATCGATATCCTATTTTACTCATGAATTTTCTATAATCACTAGCTTGTGCAAATGACAAAGTTGGTACAGGAATTGTTTCATTAGCAATATGAGAAATATGATCCATTTCCCTTAAATCAATTTTTCCGCCTATTAAATCAGTCTCAGATAAAGGTCGTGTTCCATAGAGAGATGTTAATAGTGCTGATTGCAACTTTTTATTATCGATTGATTTAGGAAGCAATGCAAAAGCTTTTAGCCAATTTTGTGCAGAAGTATCTTTATTAACAACCTCGGCATATTGAGGAAATTGTGGTTTTTCGATGTCTAGATTTTCAATCCTTCTAATTTTAATCATAATTTTAGATTAATCAGTATATTATATAGAAATATTGTTATATTCTCAAGCGAAACGTCAAAAAAAATAGCCCCCAAACAATAGCTGAATTTGCAATAAAAGTTCTTTCAATTGTTTTGCTATAATGAGTTAAACAAATTTGTATTATAACGTCAGGGAATACTTCCCTGGCCACTTGTGCAATCTGCCCCATAGTTTCATCACTGGTTTCTTTAACAGGTACATATTTCCGATCAACTAAAAGGATTCCAGAATAATTTTGAGGTTTTAATAATCGTGTTAAATCATTTGAAGGTATTAGTTCTTCGGTTGTTTGATTGACTACTATACAAGCACTTTTTTTATTAATCCCTTTTTCATTTTCAATGATGCGATATGAATTACGATTCAGGTGATCTTTTAAAAGTTCATTAGCTTTTTCTTCTTTATGGTTGATTGAACTTTTCTTTTTACAATTATGACAAAAAATTCTAATTTTATTTCTATGCATTCCATCTCTTTTTGTTTTTAAACTTTTACACTGAGGACAACGTATCTTTTTTTTGATGTTTTCATAGTGTTTTTTTAGTGATTATCGAGATAATCTTGCACTAATTAGCTTCAATACTCAACAAAGTCCACTTTTAAGTCCCCCAAATGACTACACTACCAAAATTCAAAATCTATTTCAAAAATAATCTTGATTTTTGTCAAGTTTTGAGGTAAAAAGATAACCTTTTTATGCATTTAGAAACATGGATTTATCGTATATATCTTTGTCCACCGAGGTAGATTTAATAAGTGATTTCGAATTTCCAAGAAATTTTGATAGAAAAAATATTCATAGATTGTTTAAAAAAACAGGAGAGCAATTACATCTGGATGAGGATTTAATATTTGGTTTGTATAATTTTTTTGTAATAAATAAGCAGTTTGTAACTTCTCGTGAAGCAATAAGAAATTTGATAACTTTTTTATATAAAATGAAAGCTTTGTTACATGAAGATGTGCCTTTTAAGGCTAGAAGCTTTAGTTATCCATGTGAATCTAACTTTGAAAACACGAGTTCAGCAGTTTTATATAATGCTGAATATTGTTTAAGTGTATTTGGGAGAGATTTATTTATGAATGAGGATGGACGGAGGAGAAGAATTTTATCGGTAGATATTGAAGGTACAGATTTTGTATTAACTTGTAAAGGTGGTAATGGGACTTCAACATTCAGTATTGAATTTGCAATAGCATTAAAATCTCATAATCCAGCAAATGGTGAAATATGGAGGGCTGCTATGGATTTTGAGTCATCTCCAGAAGGTGCGAGTATAGGTAGAATAATATCAATGGGGGGAGCTTATTGCGAAAATAAAAATGGTTACGAAGAAAAAAATGAAGCTTATAAATTATTTTATAAAAAATTTAGGTTAAGACCCCAAAGGACTTTGATATTTTTATTATTATTTTTAGCGTATGATTTAAATTTATCTGAAATTAAAGCTTTATCAACTGTTGGTGCAAAAGAAATGTCATTACTTAATAGATCTAGAGAGGCTATGGATTATAGTTACTGGTTATCTTCATGTGGTTTTAGTCAGTTAGCTTTTCCAAATTGGCTTTATGTATGTGATTTGCAAAGATCTTTTTACGATGTGTTATCTAAAGAACATACACCTAGTAGATTTTCATTAATGGCTCACGAAACAGATGCTTTAGATGCAATGATAGACGCTTTTAACAAGTTAAATCTAGGTGTACTTCCTTTACGTTTATGCTCAAGATCTTCGAGAGAGGAGTTGCAACGAGTATTTACAGCTTTTTATAAGATTCATAAGATATTAATTTAACTCTAGGCATATGTTTTTTATCACAATTTAGAATAAAGCTAGAGGAAGGTGATATTTTTATTGAGTAGTATTTGAATTTTTTAAAATTTTGAAATTTGTTTAAACTTTGACTTTAGAATAGCGAACCGCATGTACAGTTATGTGGTGTATGGACTAGTTTAATTTTAAATTTATTATACCTGACTCCGCAAAAAGCTCATTTATACGACTACGTGTATCTCTAGCAATTTGTAAACCTTTTTCTATAGCTTCAGGCCCAAGATGTCCAACTAATCTGATAATATTGTCTACAACCTTGAGTGGAAGTTCTTTGCTTAAGAATGGTTCTTCTCCTAATATAGCCTCTTTAGTAGATGTTTTTGCTTTTTCAATTTTATCTAGTAATAAGGTAAGTGTTTCAAATGTACCTTTTCTAGCATTCTTCATTGCATTATGAAATTCAGGAGCTTGGAATATAGGATCTTTTAAATCTGCTAGCTTTAATAACCTCTCCATTAATTGAGGTTTTTGTGTTTCTAGAACACGACAGTCACCGAGTTTAATCATAAATTGATTATTATTATGTAAGCCTCAATTATACATATATTCTTTATATTGTCAATAGTTTAACCATGTTGTCTGACGTACATTTTAACTTTAAGTTTTTCTTTTCCGCGTTTTTATATTTTTCGCAAAACAAAATTTTTCTGTTTTGGGCGAAGGGCAGCGGCGAATTAAAGGGGTGAATGTCCAGAGATCAAAATTCTTATTTAAAAATTATTCTAAAAGTTTTTTAACTTCTTCCTCTAATTCATCTTTTTTTGGTAAATATAATTGATATTTAGAAACAAAAAGTTTGTTAGAAATCCCACCGAGGGCATATTGAGCAGAAATATGTTCTTTTTCTGCTGATAAAATAATACCAATAGGATCATTATCATCTTTTGTATTTTCTTCGGTTTTAAAGTAATTCAAATACATATTCATTTGTCCGATATCTCCGTGATCTACTTCGCCAATTTTTAAATCAATGATTACGAAACATTTAAGAATTCGGTGATAAAAAACCAAATCAGCATAAAAATGTCTGTTATTGAGCGTCATTCGAAATTGTCTTTTCACAAAAGTAAAACCTTTACCTAGTTCCAAAAGAAACATTTGTAAATTATCGATAATCTTTTGTTCTAGTTCTTTTTCAGAATATCTATAATCTTCGGTAATTCCCAAAAATTCTAGAACATATGGTTCTTTGATAATATCTTTTGAACTTTCAACAATTTCTCCTTGCTCAGAAAGTTTTAGCACTCCTTTCTTATCTTTACTCAAAGCAATTCTTTCAAAAAGCATAGAATTTTTCTGTCTTTTAAGTTCACGTATAGACCATTTTTCTTTTATAGATTGTTTCTCATAAAAACTACGAGCTAAATCATCTTTTACTTTTAGAAGTTCAAAATAATGACTCCAAGTCAATTGGTGAGACAGTGTCTCACTTTTTGGATATTTTATATAAAATATACGCATATATGTAAGATTGCTTCTACTAAAACCCTTTCCGTAAGGTGATAATTCCTTTGATAGATTAATAAGAAGTTTACTGCCATACTGCGAAGTTATTTTTCCTTTTTGTTCAAATTCCACAATTCGTTTACCAATTTTTCGATAAGTTTGAACTAAGATATTATTTACTGTTTGATATGCCTGTTTTTTACCATCTTCAAAAATTGATCCGATATCTTGAATTAAGCTTTTATAATCTTTTTGTGAATATAGTTTTGTCACATTTTATAAGTGTAATTCAATTTCACTTATAAAATATTCCACATTTCTGGTCTTTTGATGAATTTTGAATGGATTTTTTGTTTTGAGAAATGAAAGAGAGAAAATAAAATGGTGAATTCAATTTTTCAAAACTCCCATTTATTCAATTATTATTACTTCACCATCTCTAAGTGTTTTGAACGGAATATTATTTTTTTTGCAGTATTCAACTTCTTTATCAATATCTGCTGATTCTGGATGATCTGATTTGTAATGCGGAAGAATGATTTTGTCTAAATAACCAAGTCCATTCCAAATTGTTTCTTGCAATTCTTTGTACGGTTTATCATTTGGATCGTCAACAATTTTTAAAGCTTCAAAATTAGGCGCAAGAACGCAAATTCCAGCACTATATCCAGAATATACAAAATCATCTTTCTGCAAAAGTTCTTGAAAAATTTTATCAAATCCGCTTAATTTCATTGCTTGTCTTAATATAAAAGTGTTCCCACCTCTAATAAAAGCCCCTCCAAACTCATTTAATTTTTTCCTTAAAGAATCAGTTTTTCCAAAAAAATTCTGTAAATCAAGATACTCAACTGTTAAACCAATATCTTGTAAACTTTCCATATCACTTTTTTCCCAATCTTTTCTTTTATGACTTGCATTTGTATAATCTCCAGCATTTGGTATGTATGCAATTTTTTTATTCTCTGACATTAATCTAGCTAATTCACTAGATTTATCACCTATTTTAAACGATGACAAATAGAATTTCATGTTTTTTCCCTTTTAAAATTTTTTAATGATTTAGTTTAAATATTGTTTTAATTTCTTTTTTTTTCAATATATTTCTGAATTAAATGATTTAAGTCTATAAATAAATCGTTTGAAAGCTATTATTTTTTTGATTTAGAAGATTTTGATTTTACTTTTTTTGCAACCTTCTTTCCCACAACTTTTATCACCTCCAAATAATCCTTTTCCACCGGTGATAAGGTCTTGACCTGATACTTGCTATATTCTTTTTCAGCTTTTTCTATTGCTTTTTCATGGCTTACCTTCCCGGCATTTTCTAATTTTCCTTTGCCATACATTTCTGTAAATTTATCAAGCTCTGCTACCCAATCTTTCATTTTCATTGGTTCTTGATCCTGAGCTTTTATTTCCGCAAGGTCAAAGAAAGCAGATACCAAGCGATTTAGTCGATATAGCTCGTCTTTAGTTAAATAATTTTTGGCAATGGTAGAATCTGTTTTGGTTGGCATTTTTCCGGAAAAATTTGTCATACCCATAAACTCTTTTTCAGCATCAGCACGAGAATAAATCAGTTCAGCAGCGGTTTGCTGATTTGTAGCATAATGCAATTTATTTTGCACGGTTTTGAAAAACAAAATGGACTCTTTGCTTTTTGAATCATAATCAATACTTGTGGCATAAAGATCCAAAACCTGACGATATAAAACCTTTTCACTACTGCGGATATCACGAATTCTCTCAAGGAGTTCTTTCCAGTAATTTCCTCCGCCAGTTCCTTTCAATCTCTCATCGTCCATTGTAAAGCCTTTGATCATATATTCTTTGAGCCGAGCTGTTGCCCATTGACGAAATTTTGTACCTTGAATGGATTTCACACGATAGCCAACAGAAATAATAACATCCAAATTATAGTATTTTACAGAAACCTCTTGAGTTTTTCCCTTTATAGCGCCATGTTCAGTGGTTAGTCGGGAATCCCGACATACCAGTTTTTCATCTAACTCACCCTCTTTGAATATATTTTGAATATGTTCAGTTATAGTAGATCTACCTTTGCCAAAAAGCTCCGCCATTTGTTCTTGTGTAAGCCAAACCGTTTCATTCTCAAAATTAACCTCAATCTTTAGCTGACCTTCTTCGCCTTCATAAATAATTATCTGATTTTGTGATTCGCTTGTCATGGTTGTTAGTTGTTATTTAACTGGATGGTACTACTTTGAAATTTTCATGTCAAAAAGAGTTGTTTTGTTGAAAAAAGGACTTCATATATTCCCCTTTATTAATTAAAGAAAAAGAAATTTTAAATTACCAAAAAATATTTAGCAACTTGGGAGAGTGAATTGAAAAAGTTTAAAGTTTTAAAATACCAATAGAATATCTTTGGAAAGATGTAAGTTTAAAAATAAGGCAAAAGATGAATGAACTGCATACGCTGCTCATACGTTAGGATAAATCATTGTTCTATAAACAAAACCTTGCTCATGTAGTGTATCTATTAATAATTGTGAGACTCCTTCTTTATCCATTAAGTGAAGTTCACCACGATTATAATTTTCTGTTGGAAATTCCATTTTTATTTTAAGATTTTTTTCATTTATTTATTATATCATATAACGTTTCTGTATATGCGAAGTTAGGGGAATGGTACAATTTATGACCATTTTCCTAACTTGGAAGAGCGTCTTGAGGTTTTTACTTTACTTGAATTTTTGATCAGCTGACTTTAATGCTGGCTTTGAATTTAGGAGAGCGAACCGTATAGACTGTTAGGTGATGTGCGGCTTTGAGTTATGTAAATACTTTTTTATAAAACTAAATTTTTTTGTCATTTCCATTGGGTAAGAACAATACCGCCTATGCAAAGAACAATTCCTATAATATTCAAAGCAGATATGTTTTCTTTGAATAAGAGCAAACCGGCTGGAATAAGTAGAATAGTTACAAGAGAAGTAATGGTAATAGCCGTTAAGTTTAGATTCCCGCCAGCTCTATAGGTGAGTAAATAACCTATTTCTACCCCGATTATTCCCAATGCTAATGTATAACTTGCCCAATTTAGCTCTTTAAATTGCTCTATTATTCCAGTTTTTCCTGGAAAGAATGGCAAAAGTATTAGTGAGATGATAAGTGCAGTAACATAACTTGCAATAAGCGAGATAATTGGATTCGCGGTTTGCGATATAGATTTTTGGAATATGTGATATAGAAGGTTTGAAATAACAGTCAGACCTACCGAGAAATAGAGTAAAAACATATCTGCTTATTTATTGAGTAATGACAAAAAAATTTTCATGGAAGTACTGATTAGACTTTTTAGTTTTATACCGCATGTTACCTAACGTTGGCGCGTTGGCGAAGTTGACTGGTTGTATAATGCGCCGAAGGCCATAACCAGTCAACTTGGGTGAGGCCACAGCCGAACCGCTAACGCGCTGTTAGCCGTTGTTGCGCTAATTTTTATTCAGATTTTACAATATTTTTAGCCTTTAATCACTCTCACAAGCACTACAATAATAGCTATTACGAGTAGAATATGAATAAAACCTCCGATTGTGTAGGAGGTAACGATTCCGAGTAACCATAAAACGATGAGAATAATGGCGATAGTCGATAGCATATAGTATGAGATTAAGAAATAAAATCTTTTGGTAGGCAGTTATTGAATTTTCATTGTAACCTACAATAAAAATTAGCGCAATTGCGGTTACCCGCTGTTAGCTGATGTCGAGAAAGGGCAATTTATCAATCTATTTTATGGTTCTCCCATTTTCTACTATTTTTGTTGGATTCAAAATTTGCAGAAGCTGTCTTATGTGGTGTCCCATTGGGTCCGTTTCCAGAACACGGTTATCTAATAAATCACTTTTAGGTGTATAACGGAGACAATATTTAAATTCTAGTGATGGTGGTATGTCCGCACGACCCATGGTTCTGTTTCTGGTTGCGTCTCTGAAAACAGCTCGATAAATTCCCCAACCAGTACCTTCCTCAATATCTCTTTCACTAACCATGTACTCTTTGCCCGGAACCGGTAGTACTAGACAATTTTCCATTTGCCATCCGATATTTGGAGCGCGACGGATCTCTGCGATTGATCTGGCTTCTCCTATAAGTGGTTTTGGTATCAAGCCTAGCTCTAAAAGTTTTGCATAAACTTCTGCAAATTTTGAAGTGTCTTGAGTAAATATGTCCACTACCATTGGAAATGGCAGTTTCTCTGGTAGCCATTTTAACTCTGGTTGAAAGTCACTATGTCTAGTTTCCATACTTTGTATTATTATGTTTGTTAAAGTAGATAATAAATTTTGAAAAATCAATCTTTCTCCCCTTTCTCGATTTCAGCTAACGTCATCAGTCTATGCGAACTTGTGCAATGGTATAATGCCGAAAGGCAAACCATTGGTCAAGTTGTGAGAGCGGCTGATTTTTTGATTGCTTGAATTTAGAGATTAGTTGATTTTAGAAGGATTTTGAATTTTAGAACGCGAACCGTATACACCGTGTTAGCTGTTATAATAAAAATTATTTCATCGGTGTATTTTTACAAAATTCTTTACTGTGACAACTTGCATAACTTGATACCTTTGTAACACCACAAAATTCGCACTGATTTTCATTTTGAGGACAAATTTCACCAAACGAGGTGCAATATGTTTCAATATCAGTGTTCTCATTTTTAGAATTTTTAGATTCATCTTTAGAAGAACAACCAGATAATATGATTATTGCACCGAGTAACATTGTAATGATGATTTTTTTCATAAAATTTTGTTAAGAATAATTTTTATTATTTCAGCTAACGTTTCTGTATATGCGAACTAGACAATTTCTATAATATACTAACCTTTGTCTAGTTGGGAGAGCTGATGAATTTTAGGTTTTGCTGAAATTTGAATTGGTTGATTTTGTGCTGGCTTTGATTTTGAAAGCGAACCGCATATACAGTGTTGTATGATATCTAAATAATCCATAGTTATACTAAAAACTTAGTTATTTTGAGCCCTCCTTTAATTCCTTCCTTTACTACTTCAATATTTATATCTTTTTCTCTTATATTGCCGTGAACTAAATCATTTCTTATCTTTCTTAATCTATTCACTTTATTTATTGAATCTTGCAAATTCTTCAATTGGCTTTTAGTCAAACATAAAGGTAAAACTAGATTTAAAAGATTGTTGAAAGTTAATTCCTCACTCAAATCTTTTATTTTATTGTTGCTGAAACCTTTCTTCAATAACATTGATTTAGAGTAATCTCTTAATAGCGTCTCTAATAAAATAGCAATTTCTAAAGTTGGGATTTTTTTATCATTCCAAAGTATTTTGGATTGTATACGTAGTATTTCAACAATTTCTTTTTGTACAAAAATATTTCTCTCTAGTGTTTTCTGCATTTTTTTCCACTTATTTGGTGTTAATAATTGAGGCTGTTTGAATAATGCGTTTTTACCTCTACGTGTTTTTATGCTAAATTGAAAATCTTTTTTCCCTTCTGAATCTATCTGCCATTGAACTGGATATCTTGTAGATCCAAATATGTTTATAGCATTGAAGAATTCTCCAAAAGAAATATTAGGATGTGTTATTAAATTTTTTATTTGTCCTGTAGTTCTACAAAGTATTTCAAATCTTTCTATTGTTTTTTCATATATATAGTAAATTTTTTGGGCTATTTCGAAAGCTAATTCTTTTGAATTTTGTAGACTTTTAATTAAGTCTGAGGTTGGATTTTCAATTTCTATCTCCACAAATCCACCATATGACATATTAGGTTCGGCGTTAAGAGAAGACAAAGCATTCTCTAAAAAGAGTCTTACTTTTGTGTTATCAATTTCAAAAGTTAATGGTACTTTATAATCATTTTCTTTCCATTTATATATCCCAAAAGCAGGAAAGGAGGGCATATCAATTTTGAAATAAATAGTAAGTTTTTTCATTTTATTTTAGATTTTATACAACGTTCCAGAATATGCGATGTTTGGCAGTGGTATAATATGCCCGAAGGGCGACCGCTGGCAAATATGGGTGTAGCGACCAACGGGAGCGAAACCGCATATTCTGTGTTATGTGTTGTAAATTTGGAGTCCTACAAGAAATGGCAGTTTTCCTTATTTCTCAAACAAAGTTGTAATTGGCGTTAGGGCTTCTACTTGCGGGATTCTTTCGGAATGCACTTTGGCGTTCTTTTTGAAAACTCTGAATGCTTTGGCGTAGCTTTTTGATGTAATAACTCGATATTTATCGTCAAGAAATTCGATGGCGCAATTATTATCAATGGCAATGCCCATGCCGCCGATTTTCTGGATCATATTTCGGAAATGGTTTTTCCTAGGAACGCGCAAAGTTTGACTATTGTAATGAGGACAGTGAATACCTTTAAGAAAGCCTAATCCGCTTACGTTTATATACTTCCACTTTTTTGGGTTGTAAAACGACATAGAATCGCTGTGTCCTGATTCAAACCAACAGATTGAACCTGCACTGATGCCACAAAGAACAATTCCTTTTTCCCACGCAGTTTTGAGAAGTTTATCAATACCAAGCCGTTGCCAAAGTTTCACCATTTTGAGCGTATTGCCCCCGCCAACATAAATAATATCTGCACCGAGAATTTTTTCTTTCATTTCTTTTGGCGACGGCGTTTCTTTGAGTAGGAAAAGCACGTCCGTTTTACAACCCAATTTTTTACCATAGTATTTATCTATATGCTTCCAGTAGCCTTCACTGTCCGAACTTGCGGTTGGTATAAATAGTAACTTTGGGCGTTCCTTTTGCGCCAATCGCATTATTTCTTGATCAATCGCCAAAGTGCCAGCGGTTCTTATTTCTCCTCCGCCAATTGCAACTATCTTTTTTACTATTTTTTTCATACTGAAAAGTTACGTTTATATACTAAGTCATTGTAAGGAAAACTGCCCATCAAAAATTATTGACTCCAAATTTATTACACATAACGTTCGCGCCACTAGTGTTGCGTTAGGCGACATTCTAATTGTCTAAAAACGGCTTACAGTAAGGATAAGTGAGGATTTTTATTTCAGCACGATTTCAATATAGCATAAATTCAATT
>Ga0208953_1001109_pt1 | contig 17719 bp, 22 predicted proteins | sample RifOxyB2_FD_184033 | JGI IMG/M metagenome (GOLD analysis project Ga0208953, IMG submission 184033) | Groundwater microbial communities from Rifle, Colorado - Rifle Oxygen_injection B2 (SPAdes) | ecosystem: Environmental > Aquatic > Deep subsurface > Groundwater | place: USA: Rifle, Colorado... | reverse complement strand
GATTCATAACTTAGGTTCTTGGGCATTTTGCCCTTGACCCTTTGGCTCTTTGTTACTTTGGCCCCCAGAATTTTTTTTCGGAAAAATCTGGGGGTCTGTTTTTTATATTTTGTTTTCTAGTTACCCTATTAAATGTCCTTTGGGCAATCCTGCAAAGCGGAATTATTTAACATGGTGAACTATTATCAATTATCAAATACTTAATACTTAATACTAAATACTTGATACGGTATACTTTAATTGACATTTTATTAAAAAACTGGTATAGTTTTTTTGTTTTTGAGGGCCACTAGCTTCCCGATGTGAGATCGGGACTTCGCTTTCGGCTCAGCATTTGGGAGCATCCCGACTAAGTCGGGAGGGTGATAAGTTTAAGTTATTAAAATGTATTAAGGGCTGTTAGCTCAGCTGGTAGAGCATCGCATTTGCAATGCGGAGGTCGCGAGTTCGAATCTCGCACAGTCCACTGTTTTAGCCCCATTAAAGGGGCTTAAAAAATATTCTATATTCTAAATTCTATATTCTATATTCTAATCTATGTCACTATCACTCGGAATTGTTGGTCTGCCGAATGTGGGAAAATCCACTTTGTTTAACGCGCTGACTCGCAGTAAGCTGGCGGACGCGCAAAATTATCCGTTCTGCACAATTGAACCGAATGTCGGAATAGTAAGCGTGCCGGATGAGAGGTTGCAAAAATTATCCGATGTCTCCAAATCAAAGAAAATCATCCCGACGGCGATTGAATTTGTTGATATTGCCGGATTGGTAAAAGGCGCTTCTGAAGGCGAGGGTTTGGGAAATAAATTTTTATCACATATCCGCGAGGTGGACGCGATTGTTCAGGTTGTTAGAGCTTTTGCCGATGGTAATGTTACTCATGTTTACAATAAAATTGATCCGGACAGCGATGCGGATATTATTAATTTGGAATTGGTTATGGCCGATTTGCAGACGGTTAAAAAAAGATTGGATAATACCAGAAAAAAAGCGAAAGGTATAGCAATAAAAGAATGCGTGCCGGAAATAAATCTGTTGGAAAAATTAGAAAAACATTTGGAAGAAGGCCAGCCGGCTCGTCAGCTTGAATATAACGAGGACGAGATGAGTATTTTAAAAGAATTGTGTTTATTGACGATGAAGCCGATGATGTATGTCGTTAATGTTGATGAGATTGGCAGTTCAAAGACAATAGCCAAAAGTAAATTTGAATTTGGGAGTGAAGTGGTTGAGGTTTGCGCGAAACTGGAAGCGGAATTGTCGGAATTATCCGAGGATGACGCGAAGGAATATATGAAAGAATTGGGTATGGAACAATCCGGACTTGATAAAATTATTTTAGCGGGCTATAAATTATTGAACTTGGTTACTTTTTTGACATCGGGCGAACCGGAAACGCGCGCTTGGACAGTCAAAGCCGGTACGGCTGGTCCGCAAGCGGCGGCAGTGATTCATACTGATTTTGAAAAAGGATATATAAAAGCAGAAATTACCCGATGGCAGGATTTTGTGGAATGTGGCGGTTGGGCTGGGGTGAAAGAGAAAGGCAAAATGCAATTGGTCGGAAAAGATTATTTGATTAAAGACGGAGACGTGTGTTATTTCCACATCTCCACTTAAATAATTTTATCTCCTATCTCTTATCTCCTTTTGTCATCCGTCTAGGCGGATGATTTTAGATTTGGTATAATAAATCCAGCACCTTCCTGTGGAGTATTAAATTCTGCAGGAAAAATAATTTTTATACCCATTTATCTTCACAACAAGCCGCGGGGGATTCTGGGAAGGTGCTGGATAAATTAGGCGCAAGAAAGGTATTTTTATGCAAGACGGCGGGGGACCGTATAGAGGACAGGAAAGAATTAAAATTTATACCAAAATTTATTGGTGCGATACTCCTTGGGAATACGCGGAAAATTACATAGAGTTGGTAAACTTTGTAAACTGCCTCTTGGATCTCGGCATCAAACGTGAAGACATTAAGTTTTTTGAAAACTCAATGATTTATTACGTAAGTGATAAACAATACACAAAAACTTTTCTGACAATTCTCTATTATGCCAGAGAGAGAATCATATAATGCGCCAGCCCGGAGATATTAGTATCAAAGGGCTTTTTTATCATAAATTTAGACAGAAATCAGAAGCTAATCGGATTTGTCTATATGTTGATATTGAGATATAATATTATTGTTTTTATGCTTTAATGCTTTTATGTTTTAATGTGTTTATGTCTATAGAATTTAATCCAAATTATATCCATCACCAAAATCACGGATCATCATCCTCTTTCAGGGAATTGGTTTTTGGCATGGAAGATGGTATGGTTTCCACTTTGGGCGCGATTACCGGTATTGCTGCCGCGACCGGCAATCATTTTACGGTTATTTTGTCCGGTCTGGTTATTATTTCCGTTGAGTCAATCTCAATGGCGGTCGGAACATATTTATCCACTAAATCAGTCAAAGGGATAGACCAAAGAAAATTAGAAGAAGAAAAAACCGAGCTGAACAAATTCCCTGGAGAAGAAAAGGAAGAATTAAAAGAGATGTATATTATAGACGGCTGGCCAAAAGAGCTGGCGGAAGAAATGGCAGGTGTCGCTTCCAAGGATAAAAAACTATTTTTACAGGAAATGGCTTATCGGGAATTGGGGATTGTGCCGGAAAATATGGAAAATCCTTTTAAAAACGCGATAGTTATGCTGTTTTCGTATGTTTTGGGCGGGGCGATACCGGTGGCATCTTATTTTTTCATGGGTTTGCCGGTAGCGGTGTTTGTTTCAATCGGTTCAACTTTGTTAGCTCTGTTTTCATTGGGAGTATATACTTCCAAGTTTTCCAAAAGGAATTGGTTTAAAGCCGGTTTTGAGATGTTTGTTTTAGCTTCTATCGCGTCTGTGGTGGGGTATATAGTGGGGCAGATTGTAGAAAAAATGTTTATCTAAAAGTTATCCACAGGGATTGTTTGACGGTATTTAAATGGAGGAGTATTATAAAAACATAAGAGATGGTAAAGCAGTGATTTGATTCGAGTCTTACTTCCTTACAAGGCTAGGAAAGTGAGACTCGAATCTGATTCGCTCCACCTCCATACAGGCTTAACTTCGGTTAAGCTCTCTTTTTTTTCTAAGGACATTTTCATTTTAAAAAGCCCTCCGCTGTTCAGCGGGGGGCTTTTATTTATTATTTTATTTTTTAACAAATTTCCACACATCTCTGGCCAGATGCTGGCCTTCGCGCCCATATCTTAGGAAAGGAGATTCTTCTGACAATGGTTCAACATTAAAGCCGATTTTTTTTATTTCATCAATACAATCAATTTTCACTAATTCATTTTTAATTTTAAAAGTTGGGATTATAAAAATAATTGAACCGTCTTGGCGCAGTATTTTATGTAATGTTTTAAATGAATTAATATATAATTGCGCCAGTTCCTCCGTTTGTTTTAATATATATATTTTGCCCTCGTTTCCGTGAAGAGGCTTGCCCATATATGGTTCGGAGATAATCGCTTGAATAGAATTTTTTTCAATGACATTATCCAGATTGGCGGCGTCTGACAAAAATAATTTATACTTTATATCGTTAAGATTTTTTTCTTGAAGATACCATTGGATATTTGTTTCCGTATCTTCAATCGCCCGTTCAGACAGATCGCTTCCAAAAATATTTTTGTAGCCCATGGCAATGGCTTCTGTCAGGATTGTTCCGGATCCGCAAAAAGCATCAAGTATTTTGGAAGCGAAAGGCGCATCGGCCAGATTTATCATTATTCGGGCTAACTTGGGCGGGAGCATTCCGCTGAGGCTGTCAGAACCGGGCCGGCCAAAATCGCGTCGGCTTAATTCTTCAATCGGTTGAACCGCTTCGGTCACAAAAATCAAACCGTCAATCATGGATAAATCGCCCTGTTTTTCCACTAAATTATTATGGATAATGCTGGCGGTATTTTTTATTTCCACATAGCGCACGTTTCGGCCGGTTTCTTTTAGAATTTTTTTTATTTTAAGCGCGTCTTTTTGGTCTGCCCCGCTCAGTGAAAATTGTATTTTCCCCTCAGACTGTGTGTTTTGCAGAAAATCAACTATATCAGAGACGGTATCTTTCTTTTTATCTACAGCTCTGGCGATTTTTATGGTTCCGCCCAACTTGTCCATTATTTTTAAGGAGTTTATTTTTTTATCGGTTGAAACAAACAGATTTTTTCCTTTTTTGCCTGTAATTTCGTAATTAACGTCTTCAGCAGAAAAAACCGCTTTTATTTCAGCGGTAGATAGTGCAGGGTGATTTCCAAGAAAAAAATTATATTGAGGCATATTTATTATGGGGCGGGTGTTTGAGGAGTGCTGGTGACGATAACAGCTGATTGTGGCTCCAGGAAAGGATTTCTGGTTATAACCGGCAACTCCGTCTGGATTTTTTCCTGCCAGTATTTTTCTATTTTATCCAGTTTGCTGAATTCTATCAAATAGACTTGCGTCTCTTTTTTGTAGTTGACTATGGTCTGGATATAGCCGATTGAATTGGTGACGCTATTATACACAAATATAAAAGTAAACATCAAGGCCAGTATTAAAAGAAAAATTATCAAAAAACTCAATAGCCTTAAAATAACTATTGGCCGGTTTCTTTTGTCTTTTGTTTTGATATCAGAATCAGCCTTCCTGGAGGATTGCTTTTTTTGGATTTCTTCCTTTTTAACTTTAATTTTTGCTATCAGGTCGCCTAATCTCATAAAATTTTTTATTTGTCAAAGATAAACAACGTGGCGTCAAATCGTAAAGATATGGTTCCTATGTCGTTTTTTCTGGAAAGCTGAATAGAGTTTATGCTGAAATAGTAGGGGAGCTGTTCAATTGCTCTAAGGTATTTTATTATGTCTTCATATTTTCCTTCGCTACTAAATGAAAATACATAGTAATTTTTGTCTTTTAAAAGCGGAGGCAGGTTGTCGCCAGCGGAAGAACCGGTTTTAGCTTCGTAAAGAATGGCTTTTAAGGATTGGTTGATATTGTGTTCGTTGGCGATTTGTTCCAGCTTGGTGATTATCTCCAATTCATGATTGCCGACGGTTGAAGTCTCTCTAAATTTCTCAATTTGTTTTTCTATGTCGCCGAGGCTGTGTATTGATCGACGCATTTTTTGTATTTTTTCGCTTTGTTCTTCCAAAAACAACCGCGTGTCATTGATGTCTTTTTGCAAACCTCTAATGCTTTGAATTGTCGGCAAAATAACGGAAAAAGCGATAACAAAACTGATAGCGATTATCAACAGCATCATTGTGAACATCTGTTTTTTAATATCAATTTTTTTCATAAACTTATTCCGTTCATTTCATTTTTATAACAATGGAAAAATCTATATTTTCTTTTTCCGTTAATTGGGAAAGCGGTATTTCTATTTTCTCTATAAAATCCAGTTTTTCTATGTTGGTTTTCAATTCCAACAACGAGTCGCGGTCTTTGGCTATCCCGGAAAGACTGATTTCATTTTTTTGTTTATTCAACGCCATACTGTTTAAAGAAACATTTTTGGGGGTGGCGTTGCCTAACTCCAGGATTTTTTGCGACCATAAATTATGGATATCTTGGATAACTTCGGTTTTTTTAATTATATCGTTGACCTCGGATATTTTTTTGTTTTGTCCCGAATACATATCGCCGGAAAAAGCCAGGCTGTTGTTGACCTCGCTGAAGTATTCTTCCAGCACCAATTGGGCGCCGAGCAGAGTAATACCGGATATACAAAATACAATCACAATACTGACAAAAGTATTTTTGACAAACTGAACATATATCATCCGGTTAAGATTTTTCCTTTTTTCAGTTGAAAGTAAATTGATTTTTATGGAGTACATGTTTTTATATATAGTTATTATCAAAAAACGGATTGCCGGCCGCGCGCAAGGCTAAACCGATTGCTTTGGCGAAACGCAGTGATTTTTCCGTATCCATATTAATCGGTTTGGATGGAGAAAGATTTTTCCAGACATCGCCGGTTTTTGTTTCTATTTTTAATTTTGCCGTCAGCGCCTTATCCAGATTTTTCAGAGTTGAACCGCCCCCACACATCACTATCTTGGTGATTTTATTGGTAAAAGGAAAATGGGTGTAGTAAAAATCCAAAATTTGTTCTATTTCAACGATTAACTTGTCGGTTTGCTCCGCCAATATCGGCCAGACTTTATTTTTTGTGTATTCCAGACCGTAGGCCTTCTTTTTCATCTCCGCTTCTTCGTAGGTGATATGCAGATTTTGGGCGATGGCGGCTGTTAAAACTTCTCCGGAATAATTCAGCGATTTACTGAACTGCACATGGTCGTGGTCATACACGGTCAGGGTTGATTCGGTTGAGCCAAGACGCAGGATGCCACGACCTTCGCTATCATAATGTTTATTGGCCGTTATCATGGTTCTGACGGTTGAGAGAGCGCCAAGTTCCAGCGCCACCACGATTAAGCCTACGCTTTCCAGCAGGTAGGTGTACATATTGGCAATATTTTTTGGAATGCTCGCCAGTAAAACATTGGTATATTCGGTTCCATGATTGTGGCTGGGCACGATTTGCCAATCAAGGTAGTAATCATTTTCCTGAAAAGGCACATGCTTTTGCGAAGCGATGATAATATCCTCGTCTATGATGTCTTCGGGTTCTTTTTCCAGTTGGATTAGTTTTATAAAACCATATCTGTCGGGAATGGATGCAACCACCCATGGGGATTTGTAGTATTTATCTTTTCGGTCGCCCCTTTTTTCAAGTAAATGGAGAAGATATTTTCTGACCGCTTCCGGTTTTTCCAATTCACCATTAACAATCAATCCGTGCGGAAGTTGGGTACTGCGCGCGTTTACCAACCTAAATGACGGATGATTTTTTCTCCGGGAGATATTATCAAGCTGGACCATTTTTATTGTCAGGTCGCCTATGTCCAGTCCGATTGCGTGTGGAAAAGGGTTGAAAAACATATTTAAGTGTTTTGAATGGTCTAATTGTTCTATCGTTAGCGTTTGTTTAAATTGATATACCGCCGTTGCTTGTTCAAAATGTTCAAAATGTTATATCGCTTGGCTTGTTCAAAATGTTCATTAGAACACTTAGAACACTTAGAACAACTAGAACATCTTAAGCATCTACAACACCTAGAACATCAATTACACCGCCTGTACTAATGTGTACATTGGCATTATTATCGCCACGGCCACGCCACCCACGGCCAAACCCAGCACTATAATTATAATTGGCTCTATGATTTGCGCGAAATTTTTCATGGTTTTATCTACTTCCGACCCGTAAAAATCCGATAATTCGTTTAACAGTCTGTCCACCTCGCCGGATCTCTCGCCCACCATAATCATCTCCGTCACCATCGGTGGATATAGTTTATCATATTCCGCTAAAAGTTCGGAGAGCGGCCGACCGGATTTTATTTCTACGGCGATTTTGTGCAGAGAAGTTTGGTATTGCAGATTGGTGCAAGTGTCAGCGGTGATGTCCATAGCTTCAATAATTGGGATGGTGCTTTTTAAAAGTGAGGAGAGCGTTAGAGAGAAGCGCGCCAAATTAATTTGTTTGATAACCGGCCCGATAATCGGCAAGTTTAAATTTATAATATGAATGGCTTTGCGAAAACCATAGACTTTTTTTAGCGTGAAAATAAACAACGTTATTAATCCGACAACTCCCACGATAATCATTATAACATTGAGAGGGTGGCTAAAAAAGTTGGTTGTTTTTATAAGAATTCTGGTGGCTAATGGCAGTTCAGCGTTAAATTCGGAAAACAAAGACATCATTTTTGGCAGAACCGATGTCATCATAAATATGGCGACGCCGACGATGGCGATAATGATGACCGCCGGATAAATCATCGCGCCCCTGATGCTGGAACGGAGTTCCTGGGTTTTTTTCATCTGGACGACAATTTGTTCCAGTGTTTCATTGAGCTTTCCGGACATTTCGCCTGCGGCAATCATTTTTACATAGATGGGTGGAAACACTTTTGGATAATCGTTCAGGACTTCGCTCAACGGCCGGCCTTTTTCAACTTCGCCTTTAACTTCGGAAATAATTCCTTTGAATTTTCTATTAGTGGTTTCTTTAGCCAAGATTTCCAGCGACTCAACCAAAGAAAGACTGGCGTGAATCATGGTGCGCAAATGGTCCACGAAAAATATTTTCTGTATGAAAGAAATATGAGTTAATTTTGCTATCCAGTTATTCAGTTTTTCTTCAAATTCGCTTAATTCTTTTTTTTCTTTTTTCGGGGACATATTCCGCGATGATAATTTAATTAATTTTTATTCTCTGGTCGCTCGCAATACTTCTTCTATAGTAGTGATGCCCTGCTTCGCTTTGACTAAGCCGTCCTGTAACATCGTAATCATTTTTTGTTCTTGAGCGTATTTTTTTATATCTTCGGCGTTGGCGCCGGCATTGATTTTATTGATTAACTCCGTATCAATATCCAGCACTTCATAGATGCCAATTCGGCCTTTATAACCGCTGTCATTGCATCGCCTGCAGCCTTCGCCCCGAAAAAAAGTGAAAGAATTAAAATTGACTTCCTGTTTTTTTAATTCTATTTTATTTTCTTGAAAAAGTTCCATTAATCTTTTTATGTCCACGATTTTTTCCAGTTCTTCAATCGCCTCCTTTTCCAAGATAAATTCTTTTTTGCAAAATTCGCAGGTTTTTCTGACCAAACGCTGGGCGACAATTATGTTAGCGGTAAAAGCGACAAGAAAAGGAGGAATATCCATATCAATCAAACGAGGCAGAGTGGTGGGCGCGTCGTTGGTGTGAAGAGTGGATAGCACTAAATGGCCGGTCATGGCGGAGTGGATGGCGATTTCAGCGGTTTCTTTGTCGCGGATTTCGCCGACCATTATAATGTCAGGGTCTTGGCGTAAAAACGAGCGCAGTCCGCTGGCAAAAGTAAAACCGGCGCGCGGATTAATCTGGCTTTGATTGACGCCTTTTACATGGTATTCAATTGGGTCTTCAATCGTGCAGATATTTACTCCAGGTTCATTCAACATACCCAGAATAGAGTAAAGAGTGGTGGTTTTACCGCTTCCGGTCGGACCGGTGACAAGAATCATCCCGTGCGGACTGGTTATCGCTCTCTCCACTTTCTTTTTCGGACCGGGCAGAAATCCGAGCTGGTCAAGATTAAGAGGTTTTTGACCTTCATGTAAAAGACGCATAACTATTTTTTCTCCATCATATACCGGAATAATGGAAACGCGGAAAGAAAGTTTTTCCTCCTGTATTTTTATTTTGAACCGCCCGTCCTGCGGAACCATATGCTCATCAATTTTCAGTTTGGAAAGGATTTTGACTCGGGCGATAATTCCATCTTGGATAGTTTTGGGCAAAGTCATTACATTTTTTAAAATACCATCAACGCGGTAGCGGATGATAACTTCTTTTTCTTGTGGTTCAATATGTATATCGGACGCGCCCTCAAAAACCGCATGCTCCAAAATATTATTCACGATATTTATAACCGGCATTTCTTCGGCGGCCTTTTTTAGATCGCCTCCTTCGGTGGCGGGGGTATCCTTCAGCTGTTCAATGGACATGTCATCGCTCAAGTCGGCATGGTATCGGCGCAAGGCATCTTTGATATCGCTAGGAGTGGTTAGATAAACTTTTGGAATTAAGTGGGTTTTCCTCTGGATAAATTCAATGGTCTGGATGTCAGTCGGGTCAAGCATCGCCAAAAACATTTCATCTTTAGTGGTGGAAAATACTACTATATGATGAGTCTGGGCCAAAGGGGCCGGTATCATGTTTAAGATTTCTTTTTTCAAATCACGCCCTTTCAAAGTGATAAAGGGCACTTTCATCTGTTTGGCCGCTTCGGTATATAACTCAATTTCATCAACGATATTTTCGTCAATTATGTATTGCTCAAGGTCTTTTTTTTGTTTTTGGGCGGTGGCGATGCGGTCTTCCAGTTCTTTGGTTTTTATTCCGTATTTCTGTTTCAGCACCTTTGTTATTATTTTTTCAGATAACATAACGTTGGTTTAGACAGATTAATTTAATTCATTATATCATATTTTTGCTCAAACCGCTAACTATTGACCCCGTCACCTTTCTGAAAACATCTTTTGTTTCCCAAAACACAAAGACGGAGTCGTCCCGATTGCGTCCAACCGAGGATCCTCGACCACGGTCGGGACCTCGCGGCTCTGTTTTTGTATTACCCGCAACCTATGCCAGAATGGTGACGGGGTTGACATTTTTACGCCAAAATGATATATTATTTTCACTATTATTTGCGGTTTTTGTGTATCGGTCGATCCCAAGGATAGGCAAAAAACGTGAATCTAAACAAAATACTTTAATATTACTATGGTAAAAAAATACGAACTATTATTTATTTTGCCCGGCACTTTGGCGGAAAATGAGATTTCTCCGGTTGTTAAGAAAGTTGAAGAAGTTATTGAAAAAGGCGGAGGAAAGGAATTAAGCGTAAAGGACTTGGGCAAAAGTAGAATCGCGTATCCGGTTAAACATATCAGATACGGATATTTTCAGTTGTGCAATTTTGAGGCGGAAACAAAAGATATTGGAGCCATTAGAAATAATTTGGGCTTGATGAATGAATTATTGAGAATGGTGGTAAGGATTGCCGGCAAAGAAGAATCAATCCCGGATAAAATAAGCGCGATTAGCGATGTTACTGTCAGAGACGCGGTGAAAGAAAGAGAAAACGAACCGGTCAGGGCAGTTAGGGAAGAACAGCCAAAGCCGAGCGAGGATGTGGAAGCCAGCCATCAAATTGACGCGAAGAAGCCTGCCAAAGCTAAATCAAGAGAAAAAACGGAAACCAAAGCGGAGAATATCAAAATGGAAGATATTGATAAAAAACTTGATGAGCTTTTGGAGAGCAATATCGCGGACGTGTAAATCACTTTATCACCTAACCACCTAACCACTCAATCACTTAAATCTTTAATCTCTAATCTTTTCCGCCAAAGGCGGACCAGCCGTAGGCTGGAATCTTTAATCTTAAATCTAAATGTATGGACTTAAACCGAGCAACCATATTGGGACGCTTGACTCGCGATCCGGAAGTAAAAAACACTCCTAGCGGCAGAACAGTGGCGAAACTAGGTGTGGCGACAAACAGAGTTTGGACTGACCAAAGCGGTCAAAAGCAGGAAAAAGTTGAATATCATAATTGCGTGCTTTGGGGTAAAATCGCGGATATTGCCGGACAATACTTGACAAAAGGGAAAAGAGTTTATGTTGAAGGAAGATTACAGACCAGCGATTGGATGGGAACAGATGGCGTAAAAAAATACCGAACGGAAATTATTGTGGATAATATGATAATGTTGGACGGCGGGACGAGAACTAGCGGTTCAGCTCCTGTCAACAATTCAGCTCCGGCTGAAGACCCTGGTCCGAGCTACCAACAGGAAGAGCCGGTGGAAGAAGTGAAAGTTGAGGATATACCCTTTTAATTGAAAAGCGATTAGCGTTTAGCGATTAGAATAGTTAGAGTATATAGGAATTATATATTTGCCTGTTAAAGTAAGCGAATTCATGAAAAGAACAATTACTAAATAATCTAAACGCTATTGCCTAATGCCTAATAAATATTTTATGGAAAAGAAGAAAGAAAAACAATGTCATTACTGTGTGAACAATAAAAAAGCGATTGATTATAAAGATATTCAAACTCTACGCAGATTTATTTCATCTTATATGAAAATCGCCCCGCGCAGACGCAGCGGATTATGCGCGTTTCATCAACGCAAAGTTGCCAAAGCGATAAAGCAGGCAAGGATTGCGGGATTGATAGCCTTTGTTCCCAAGTAAAAATTAAAAAACCGTCCTTCGACTATATTCAGGGCGGTTTTTTGTTTTTTGTGGTATAATACGCGCATGTAAACATCTAAACATTTAAACATACAAACATATTGTAATGTTTAAATGCTTGTATGTTTTTATGTTTAAATACTTAAATAAAAAAGGTTTTATCCAGCACCACTTTTTTTGGGAAAAAAATGGTGCTGGGTTCTCACTGATTGAAATTTTATTGGTTGTCGCCACGATTATGATTTTAGCGACGGCCGGTCTTATTAGCTACCGGTCTTTTCAAAAAAGATTGGAATTAAGCACTTCAGTCAGCGATGTGATTGCCACTTTGCAATTGGCGGCGGAAAAAACGGTTTCATCGGAAGATAATGAACAGTATGGCGTTCATTTTGAGACTGGTTTTTATGCCCTTTTTAAAGGGTTTGATTGGAATCCATTGGACCCGGAAAATGAAATTACATATTTCCCGACAAGCGTTGAATACACTGATATTTGGGAGGGCACCAGCGATACGATAGCGTTTGACCGTCTGACCGGGACGACAGGACATACTGAAGATGTAATTTTACGGTTGGCCGATGATCACAGTGAAAGCCGGACGATAAAGATTTTACCTTCGGGACGGGTCGGGTTGGAAGGAACGATTGAATTGGAAGATACCAGAGAAGTTGATTCTCGCCATACACATTTTGACCTTAGTTGGAGTTTACAAGGAAGCAGTGATTTGGAATTGCATTTTGACGGAACAGTGGATGTGGATGAAGTTATTACGATGGCGGATTATTTTGACGCGGGAGAGACGGTATTTGATTGGTCGGGGACAGTAGTTGTTGATGGCGAGAGTCAAGTTGTACGCATACACACTCATTCTTTGGATGAGTTTGATACGGTTTTATGTATTCATCGGGATGGCCGATATAATACAAAAGCTTTGGATGTGTCGGTTGATGGAAAAGACATTGTTTCTTTTACCGCGGACGGAGTCGCGACTGTGGCTGTGTTTGGTGGGGATATGACTGTTCAATAAAAATAGTGGATGAGTATGTATTATGTTTATTTGTTAGAGAGTGAAAAAAATGGAAAAATCTATGTAGGGTCTACAAAAAATTTGAAAGAGAGATTAGATTATCATAATAAAAAAGGAGAGTTTTATACAAGACAACATAAACCATGGAAGCTTATATATTATGAAGCGTATAATAAAGAAGAATTAGCTCGTATGAGAGAAAAAAGATTAAAACACAATGGTAATGCGTTAAGGGAACTTAAAAAGAGAGCGGGTTTACCCAGCACCACTTCTTTTGTAAAAAAAAATGAGGAGGGTTTACCCAGCACCACTTCTTTTGTAAAAAGAAGTGGTGCTGGGTTTAGCATGGTGGAAATCATAATCGCGATTGCGATTGCCTTATTTTTTTTCAGTTCAATTTATGGAATAATTTCTTTCTCAAATAAAATTATGCATGAGGGTTTGAGAAAAACCGAAGCGATCCAGTTTGCTCAAGAGGGGGTAGAAATAGTCAGGACGATAAAAAATAATAATTGGACGGATGACATCGCGACTTTAACAAGCGGTGTGGCGTATTATCCGGTGATTGTTGATGGACGATGGACTTTGACAGCGGTCGCGCAACCGGCCATTAACGGCGTTTTTACCAGAACGATAACGATATATAGTGTTAATCGGGATGTTAATGATGATATTGCCGAGGCGGGGACTGATGACCCGAAAACAAAAAGAATTGTCGCGAGTGTTTCTTGGCTTGAGCGGGGAAATAATGAGGCTGTATCTTTACAGGCATATCTGACAAATTTTTTGAATAATTAGTTTATGTTTTTTCTTTCCAAAAATAAAGGGATTAGAGGGAGTTTATCCAGCACCACTTTTTTTGTGAAAATAAAAAGAATGAAGAGGGTTTACCCAGCACCACTTTTTTTTGTGAAAAAAAGTGGTGCTGGGTTTTCTTTGGTAGAGATGATTATGTATGTGATGATTATGGCGATTGTCGCGACGATGGTGGCCGCTTTTTTGCCGCAATTGGTCAGAAATAATATGTATGTGCAGGCGCGGAGCGAGGTGTTGGGAAATATAAAAAGCGCTTTAGAGACAATGTCGCAGGAAGTCAGACATGCTTCCAGTGTATATACGCCAACCAGTGTTTTTGACGCCAGTCCCGGACAGTTAAGTTTGGAAACAGTCAGAAACGCGGTTGCCGGAGAAGATTATACTTTTGTAGATTTTTTTGTTGACGACGGCGGGCTTTATGTAAAAAAAGAGGGACAGGTGGAACAAATTATTGTTTCGGAAAAAATCCAAGTAGAGAGTTTGACTTTTACGCATTTGAATTCAGTCGACCAGCATCAGGCGGTGCGGATTTCCATTACTGCTTCTTTTGATACACCCTCGTCTGAGGTTCAAGATCAGAGCAGGGTGACTTTGACGACTACGGTGTCGTTTAGACAATATTAATTTATATGAAAAAGTTTTTAAACAACCAAGGCTATGCGGCGATTGTCAGTGTTTTGCTGGCAACCACCATTGGCTTTGTTATTGTCAACAGCATCGCTTCCATTTTGGTAATCAGAGAAAAAATCGTCCGCAATATCTTAGGTTCGGCTCAGAGTTATTATACGGCCGAGTCGGGATTGGAAGATATGATTTTACGAATGGTTAATCCGGATTTGAGTTATGAGTGGTTTAATACTTTAAGTTTGGCCGGGGCGACAGCCACTGTCGGTCTCGGGCAAGTTGACGATTTGTTTATAATTTCCTCTTCCGCGGACAAGGACGGTTTTGTCAGGGCGGTGGAAGTAAATTTGACGCCATCGGTGGAAGGAGCAAGTTTTAATTATGGCATCCAAACCGGACAAGGAGGAATTTTGATGAAAAATGACAGTACGATTGTAGGCAATCTTTATTCCAACGGAGATGTAGTGGGTGTCAATTCCGCTCATGCCACAGGAGATGTGTGGGTAGTGGGGGCAACAGGGAAAATTGATACTTTTGATGTAGGCGGAGACGCGCACGCGCATACTATTAAAGATAGTGTGATTGGCGGGGATGCATATTACCAAAGCATATCAGGCGGTTCTGTCGCCGGCACTTCTTATCCGGACAGCCCTGATCCCGAGCCGGTGGATATGCCGATTACGGATGAACAAATTGATGGCTGGAAAGCGACCGTCGCCAGCGGAGAAGAGATGACAGGTAATTTTACTTATGAAGACGGTAACACTTCGCTCGGTTTGACAAAAATAGTCGGCAATCTGACTATTGGCGGAGATGGCAATGATGTGTTCACTCTGGCCGGCACGATTTGGGTGACAGGAAATCTGATTTTATATAATAATGGAGTTTTACAATTGGATTCAGCCTATGGAGACAATAGTGGAATGATAATTGTGGACGGGGATATTGATATAAAAAACAATTTTATTATTTGTGGTTCTGAAGGATACGATTATGATGACGGTTGCAATGAGCCAAATGATAGCTATGTAATGCTTCTTAGCTCTGTTGACCAGCTTGATCCATCTGACCCGGCAATAAGGATGCAAAACAACGCCCAGCTTCGCGGGATTTTATATGCTCCACACGGGCTGTTGTTTATTGAAAATAGCGCGACTTTGAAAGAAGCGACCGCTTATCAAATTCAGGCGGAGAACAATTGCCAGATTATTTATGAATCCGGTTTGATAAATTTGAATTTTTCCAGCGGACCGGGAGGCGGATGGCTGATTGAAGACTGGATAGAAGTGGTGCCGGATTGAAACATGTTACATGATACATGCTGGTAAAAAAGAGAAAAGTTGTGTTATAATGGGTTTACTTTAATTAGTATATTTATGCCTAAGATAACCAAAGGAGTGATAATCGTCGCCGGAGTGGGGACTCGTTTTTTGCCGGCCACCAAGGCGATGCCTAAGGAGATGATGCCGGTTTTAGATAAGCCGGTGGTTCAATATATAGTAGAGGAAATGGCGGATAGCGGGATTACGGATATTATGTTTGTGACCAGCTCGCAAAAGCGGGCGATTGAGGACCATTTTGACCATGACCCGGCGTTGGAGAAGTTTTTGGAGGAAAAAGGGAAGTTGGACAGAATAAAGCCTTTGCTTGAGCTACACAAAAGAGTGCGGTTTTTTTATACCCGCCAGAGCGAGCCGAAAGGAAACGGACACGCGTTGTTATGTGCTAAGCAATTTTTGGGCGATGAGCCGTTCGCGTTTTCCGACGGGGACAGTATTATTGATTCAGAGACGCCCGTGATAAAACAGCTGATGGGTGTATTCAATAAGGTGGGGTCGTCGGTAATCGGCGTGCAGAAAATTAATGACTCGCAGGAGATGACAAAATACGGAAATGTTTACGCCAAAAACACCAAGGACAAGAGAATTTTTCGCGTGGAAAAATTTGTGGAAAAACCGCCTGTTGCCAATGTTTCACCTCTTGGTCTGATTGTGGGCGGAATGAGATATATTTTTACCAAAGATATTTGGAAATATCTTGAAGAACAGGGCAGAGGAAAAGACGGGGAGATTTGGCTGTCCGATGCCGCCAATATTTTATCGCAGAAAAAGCCGTTTTACGCTTATGAGTATAAAGGGCAGTATTTTGACACAGGCAACAAGCTGGCATTGTTAAAAACCGCGATTCATTTTGCAAAAAAGGAAGGATTGCTGTAAAATATAATCAAACCCTATGCAAACTTTTTTAAAAAATATTAATTTAAAATATTATTTTTTAATTGTAGTTTTTTTTGGGGTATTTTTTTTGGTTAATCCGGCGGGGGCGCAAACGCAAACTGGAACAGGATATTGTGATTGTGATGCTAATTTTTACTTGAGTTTAAATTTTGAATATTATAGCGGAACTGAAGATATTAATTGCCCGCCATTTCCAGTATTTGAAGCAACAGAGCAAAAGATATATTCTACGAATACTTTTGGGCGGAGCATTATAAGACGAGATTTTAGCAAGTTGGCATATGAATTAAGAGATAAAATAGCAAATACGTGTAGTGTACCTGTAGTAATAGGTACTTTAACAGGTATTGAATTTTTTGAAGAGACACCATTACCTGAGGAAGATTTTGTTATGAATGAAAATTATTGTAATATGTTGAAGAAAACTTCCGCAAGTTTTCATCCAGATACTATGCAACAGGCATTGAATTATTATTTAAAATGTGAGTGGGTAAAAACCTTCCAAGAAGATTCAGTGCTGTTATCAACGGACACTTGTAAAGATGGTGAATCTATGGAAAAAGCCTGTGAAGCGTTTAGAGGTGAAGAAAAAACCAAGTGTGTTCAGAAAATAAAAGCAAATTGCGAACAAATTAATGTTTTTAAAGAAGCTTTCAGAGAATTAAATCAATTGAATATAAAATCTGACAGTAATTCCATTCAAGTTTTTATCGGCAGAATAATAAAATATGTTTTGGGCTTTACCGGCAGTTTGACGCTCGCGATGTTTGTAATGGCCGGACTTATTTGGATGACCGCCAGAGGTAATTCCGAACGCACGGCCAAAGCTTTGAAGATTATGACTTGGGCATCGCTCGGCACAGTGGTGATTTTATCCAGTTATGTGATTTTGGATTTTATTTTTGATATTTTTGGTTAAAATTAGTAGCGAGTTTCCACCCTGTCATTGCGAGGAGTCTCAAGACGACGTCGCCCCCCGACTGAGTCGGGGGATAAGCCCCGCCAAGGCGGGGTAGATGTTCCCTTACAATCCTGTGACAATTTGTCATCCCCAACTTGATTGGGGATCCAGACAAAAAACCAATAAACAACGAGATTATCCCGATTTTGTATTAACAAAATCGAGGATCCTCGGTCCCGACTTGGTCGGGATCGGGACTACATCCCGACTTGAGT
>Ga0208953_1001103_pt1 | contig 17821 bp, 13 predicted proteins | sample RifOxyB2_FD_184033 | JGI IMG/M metagenome (GOLD analysis project Ga0208953, IMG submission 184033) | Groundwater microbial communities from Rifle, Colorado - Rifle Oxygen_injection B2 (SPAdes) | ecosystem: Environmental > Aquatic > Deep subsurface > Groundwater | place: USA: Rifle, Colorado... | reverse complement strand
GAAGGCGGTAGCGATGAAGAAGGGCAATTCGTATTCGCCTTCATCCAGCAGCCAGCCGCCCACTATCGTGCTGACGCTGTTCGGGAGACGCCAGATGAGCGAGTTCAGGGCGCTGGCGAACCCTCGTTCCTCCTTCGTGACGATGCCCATGAGGTACGAATCCAGGAGGGGGACGGCCATGTTCATCAAAGCAGCACGCACGAGGTACATCCCCGCCGCAAGGACCGCCCCGGGCATGAACGCCAGGCTAAGCATGAAGCAGGTCGAGACGGCCTGGGTCACGACGATGGCCTTTATCATGCCGTGCTTGTCCGCTATGCGGGGGCTCAGGATGGCCGCGAGCCCAATGGTGATGTTGGACACCGCCAGCAGTGGCCCGCTCCAGGCGTCCGTGACGCCGTACTTAAGCAGGAACCAGGTCGGTATCAGCGGGATGATGAAGCCCGCACCAAGCCCTATCAGGCTGTTGACTCCCGAGAACTTGAGCAGGACGCCCGTGCTCTTGCCGCGGACGAACTCCGTCCTGAACGTTACTTCCTCTTTGTAGTCCCTCAGCAGGGGCCAGAGCAGGACGGGGGACACGACGGCCAAGCCCGCCATCAGGACGAAAGCGTAGTTATGTATCTCCTCAGAGGTCAGGCCAGCCCAGCCCTGGATAGCTGGGAACAGGAAAGGGACAGCGAAGCCGATGCCGAACGAGGCGTTCCCGACTATGAACGACAGGGAGAACGCCTGGTTCCTGTTCTGCTTGGTCGTCTGGTCAGCTATGAGCGCGTTCCAGGTGGATGCGAAGGCACCCTCGCACAACGCCGCGAGGGAGGTCGCAACCAGCAGCACACCGAGATCCGTTGTGAACGCGTACACGAGTATGGAGGGCGGGATGCCGATCATCCCGAGCATGAAGATGAACTTCTTGCCTCTTCGATCCGCCAGCATCCCGATGGGGATGGCGGTGACGACGAACACCAGTCCGTTGACGCCAATCAGGAGCCCGACATCTCCCGAGCTCATGCCCATCTCGGGCAGGTAGGCCGTGATTGCAATGATGAGGTATCCATAGGCAATGCTGGAGAAGGACGTCAGATAGACTAACCACTTCACTCGTGACGGTACGGACTTGAACCCCGACCGCGCCTTCTTCTCACTAAGCCCATCTGAACCCATGTCGTTCCAGCCCTATTGTATGAACAGACGCCCGCACAGATGAGGCGGGCACTGCCACTTGCGTTCACTTCGAGGGTCCACGAAAGTACTGGCCACTCATAAGCTCTGCTGTTCCCTGGACGGCCTCAGCTCAGATTCTAGGCATTGATGCGCTGTATTCGGAAACGCCTTTCTACATGAAAGGCGCTCCAGGTCTGCCAGCGTCCTTCGGCATCCAGCTGGGGAGCAGGCTATTCGGAGGGGGAAGATGAGTAGGGGGACTCCAGTGTTCGCGGCATTCGTCATGGCCGCTCTGGTCTTCGTGCCAGTCGCTGGGCTGGCGGCAGGCGAAGATGAACAAGCGTACGTGATCGTCGCTGTGGGAGATATCGCCCAGGAACAGTTACCGAGGAACAACCCGAATAGGAACCAGTATGACGATGTGGCCGACCTCATCTACGACATGGGCGCAGACAGGTTCCTGATGCTCGGGGACGGGCAGCACAACGATGGCACGCTTGAGAACTACATGAAATTCTACGACCCGTACTTCTCAAAGGTCAGGGACATCACGTGCCCCACTGTAGGCAACCACGACTACTACTCATCTGACACTGCAGAAGGATACTTCGCGTACTTCGGAGAGCTTGCCCACGGACCGAATGGGTACTACTCATTCGACATCGGCCCCTGGCACGTCATTGCCCTGAACTCGCAGATATCGAGGTGGTACGACCACACCGTGCCTGGCACACCAGCGTACGACCAACACCAATGGCTCCTGGCGGACCTCGCGGTGCACCCGGAGGATCAGCACGCAGGGATCATCGCGTACATGCACCATCCGACCTATGACTGGGAAGTGTACGACGGCGCCAGCTGGTTCTACTCCTATGAGATTGAGCCGCAGCTACACCTTTGGCAGACACTCTTCGACCATGGGGTCGACATGGTCCTGAGCGGGCACAACCACAACTACCAGCGTTGGGTGCCCCAGGACGCCGCTGGGAACTACAATCCAGACGGTGTGATGCAGTTCGTGGTCGGGACCGGAGGGAGCTACATATCGAGCTTCCCGACAAACGACAAGCCGGTGAACCTTGTCACGAACTTCGAATCTGACTTCGGCGCGCTGAGGCTGACTCTCCACGAGGACTGCTACGACTTCGAGTTCATCACATTGGGCGGCGAGATACTCGACTCTGGGTACGGCATCGAGTGTCTGAAGTGAGTCGCTAGCGCGACCGGCGCCTGCTCACTACCAGGAACAAGGCCATGATGGCCAGCACAGGCACGATTAGAGAGGTGAACTCGGGGATCACTGTACCCCAGACCTCGACGTCCTCCGAGGTGACATTCGTCAGGCCGCCCGTGTCCGTGACCTCCATGCGGATCGTATAGTTGCCCGGGATCAGGTACGTGTGCGTCTCGGTCTTGTCCGTCGAGTAGGAGGTGTCCCAGGTCCCGTCACCGTCCCAATCCCAGCGGACCTGCAGGTCGCCCACGGAATCCTCCGCATCGGAGCACCCGGATGCGTCCACGGAGAACTCGTCGCCCGCGTCGGCAATCCCAGGTGTGGCTGTGAACGATGCCACAGGTCTTGTGTTGGTGTTGAGTGCGTCAACAAGAGGGTAGCTGTCGTTGGTGTCGACGTCGAGCCAATACGGAGTATCGCCCAAGCCGTCAGCGCCACTCACATTCTGGTCGGGTCCGGTCTTGATATCCGCACCAGTGTAGTCGTCCCAGTAGTTCCCGCCGGTGGGATACGTCGCGTTCCACCAGTTGCTGCCCCCCTCGTCGTAGGCTTGCCGGGGAGTGTTATCATAGAAACCGTTGTGATGGAGCAGTACTCCGGTGCTGTCACGCAACCAGACGCCGCCAGCCCAGTTCCAGGCATCGTCCGAATTGTTCCTGAAGGTATTGTAGGTGATGACGCAATCGTCGGTGTCCACAGCCAACAATCCCGTCATGGAGCAGTTCGACACCACGTTAGAGAAGATGGTATTGTCATGCGAATCGCCGTACGAATAGATACCCGTGGCATCCATCTCGTGGATGATGTTCCCACTCACATTGCAGTTGAAGGCCCAGACAAGGACGATGCCATAGTCGCTGTTGTTCACAGAGTTGCCCACGACCCGACATGCATCAGCCGAGCTGAGAGAGACCGCGTAGCCGCAGTCCCAGAACGAATTGTCCTGCACGGTCGCGTCGTCCACTGAGGTTATGATGACACCCATCTCCACCCAGGCCATATGGTTCGATATGACAGAGATGTCTGACACCTCATCCCCATGGAGCCCGTTCGACCCGTGGAATACCGATTCAGTGACCACGATGTGATCGCTGTAGCTGACGTCAACCAACCATCCGAGGACTGACTCGAAGTCCACGTTCGAAATCGATATGTTGTCCGATTCGGCAACGACAATCCCGTGATAGGTCGAGTTGATGAGTGAGTTCTCGATTGTGACGTTGCTCACGTCCGAAAGGTAGATGGCAGGCTCCATCCAGCTGCCGAAGGTCGAGTTGATGTGCACATCGCTGATGACGAGATGAGCGCTCGTGCCCTGTATCGAGATCCCAGCGCCTGTGAAGCAGTATATCTCCCAGCCAGAGATCACGAACGGCTCGGATTCCGTCCCCGAACCTGAGAGTACCGCATCGCTGGCATCCAATTCCGCATCGCTCGCGATATAGATCGGGTCGTGGTACGATCTCGCAGCGGACGGCCCCGTCGAGGATATGAGCATGAACACACTCGCTCCGAAGACGACCATGACGACGACAGCAGCGCTGACTTTGCGCCCGTTGAGACCGAGGGAAGACCCCGGCGACCTCGAGGACGTCCGGACCGACAGTCTAGACTCGTCAAGCGATGTCCTGTCAATCAACGGTGCGTTTACGCGGTTCCTCGTGCCGAGTTCGTTCTGTGAAAGAGATCCCGATAAGGCCATCCGTCCTACCCAGAGCCCAATGCCTCAAGGAGCTTATCTCCATTTTGATTGGATTATCGCGAAAGGGAAGAAGAGGAGTGTGCCGAGCGCCCCAAAGCGAAAGCATGAACCCACCGCAGCGCGATGACCCGTCGACCCATGCTCAAGAAGGACATCGAGAAGGCTGTTGACGAGACCTCTGCCAAGCTGAACCAGATGGCGGTCCCGCCTGTACGAAGGTGGATCCTCGAGTATGTGCTCTGGAAGGAAAGGACCGATCCCGCGCTGCAGAGAGTCGTGGAGGAGTGCAGGACCTACCGTCCGATGGTCAAACTCCTCGAGATACAGAACCCAGACGGCACGTGGTCGATATCAGCCGCGAGGAAGGCGGAGGAGGACGCCGGTCGCGGACCGCCCTACGGATGGACCCACACGACCATGGTGAGGAACCTGTACATGCTCTTCGAATACTGGGCCACCAGGGACATGGGACACATCGAAGACTCGTTGGAGCTCTTGATGAGTTGGCAGGACGACGAGGGGTTCATAAAGGGCCCGGAGATGGACGGCAGACCGAGGCCATACAACTGTGGCCTCACGCTTGGCGTCCTGCTCAAGTTCGGCATGAAGGGGGACATGAGGGTTGAGAGACTAATCCAATGGCTCCTGAAGATGCAGCGGCACGACGGAGGATGGAACGTGCCGTACTCGCAGGACATGAGGTACAGTTCTGAGTTCAAATACATGAGACGAGAGGAGTTCATGCGACTTGTGGCGGAAGGGAAGGTGCCTGAGTACGACCCCGCGAACTACGGCGACGTACCCAGCTGCATTTGGACGACGCTAGGGGTGTTGAGGGGGATATCAATCTACGGTTCCCTGAACGGGGAGAAGCGGATCAAGAAGGCCGCCGAGTTCGTGCTTGACAGGTTCTTCATGAGGAACTATCACCCATCGTTCTACCAGTCAGGCACGAACTGGACCATGCTGAAGTTCCCGACATACTACGGCAGCGGTCTCACCGCCCTCGACACGCTCGTCCACATGGGCTTCGGACCGAACGACGAGCGCATGGACAGACCCATAAGATGGCTCCTGAATGCCAGGTCGAAGGACGGCCTCTGGCACAGGTCTGAGAGACCGCACCCCATCGACGACCAGTGGATATCCCTGGTCTGCCTCGAGATCCTGGGGCACTACCAGGACATGTATTGAATAGATGTCTATAAAAATCGGCCGGAGCGCGTCCTCATCGGAGGCGATGCTCCTTGAACTCCCCCTCGCAAGGGTTCCCGAGGCACAGGTGCATGCTCTTCTCCACCGGGTCGAGCACGACCGCGAAGGTCGTCTTCGTCTGCTCGTGGGCCGGCAAATCCTTCTGCGCATGTCTGCATATTGAGCCGGGGCGGTTCACATGGTCCCTCATGATATCCATGAGCGACTCCTTCGTGACCTCTCCGACCTGAGACCTGATCAACCTCAGCGCCCGGTGGTACCTCACCACGGTGCTCGAAGCGCCTGCAATCGTGCGCACGCCGTCGCCGCCGAAGACAGTCTCATACTTGGCCAGCCTCGGGTGCAGGTAGTGGTTCGCGTGCACGAGGTATCCATCGTCCGGGTACAGGACCGCGAAATCTGTCGCCGTGCCCTCGACGCAGTACATCTCGCCGCTCGAGTGGGATATGTTGTTGTTGAAGCTCGACGCCCTGTGCGGAGGGGTAGCCGCCGAGAGCGCCTCCCCCAGGGTCTCCGCCGCGAGCACCTTCGGGGCGATCATGAGCTTGGGCAGACCGACCCGGACATCGCTCTGGTAGAGTGAGTTGCCCGTGATTGTGATCCCCGCCGAGTTGACCCCGCATATCCACTCGAGCCCTCCCAGCGTCATGACCATGAACGACGGGCGGCCCTTTGGCTTCGCCTTGATCATGACGAGATGCTGCTCCGATGAGGGGGTCCAGTCTTCCGAGTGCACGGAGTATACGCCTCCGTCCGCCGTCGCGTCGCCATTGACCATGATATCCGTGCAAAGGCCCTTCTCATCGAGACAGAACAACAGGAACAGGTCCTCGAACGACACGCCCGAACCCTTCGCATAGCCCCGCACGAATTCGAGCTGGGCGGGGTTGTACTCCTCCACGAACGGGAGGTGCTTGCCAGCGTTCAACCTGGCCCTCTCCCAGTCCAGGGAGAGCCTCTTGACGGACTCCTTGCCCTCGGAGAGCTTTTCACGTATCTCGCGCTTGCATGCGGACCCGACCTTGGAGCCCATGTTCTCAAAGGACCCTGACACTTCGATTATCTTCGGACGACGACCCTCGGCCATCGGTATCACAGCCGAGCCACGCTATGGTGGGCACCCATCAAGAAACTATCTGTCCTCTCGCGATACGAACCATGCCCCTCGGGCACGGGCGCGCCGAAGAATGCGCGCGCACGCGTCATTCGAAGAGCAGGCTGAGTATCATCTCGGATGCGGCGAGGTAGACCCCGCCCATGAATATCATCTTGACGGACTTCGTCCTCAGCTTCTTGAGGCCCCAAGTCGAGCCGATGACACCCATCAGGAACACTACCGGTGTCAGCACTAGCGCGAGGTCGTAGTTGATCGCGGCGCCCTCCCTCAGGACGTACACCAAGAACGCCGCCGGGGTGAGTATGGCGCCCACGAGCGCCGAAGTGCCTATGGCGTACCTGGGTTCGAACCTGAACACGTATATGATCAACGGGACGCTGACGACACCCCCGCCGACGCCGAAGCAGCCTATGAGGAAACCCGTGAGGATGCTGACGCCGACCCCGGCCAGCCTGCACCTGAGGCTCCAGGAGGTCGGGCAGCCCACATAGTCCTTCCGCTCCCTCCGCAGGTCGTATATCATCTTCGTCGCGACGACCACCAGGAGCGCCGCGAAGGCCACCTTGACGACCCATTCTGAGACAGTCGTTGTGAATATCACGCCTCCGACGACGCCGACGAGCCCGCCCGCCGCGAGGAACGACCCGAGCTTGAAGTGGACGAGCCCCTTCCGGCTATGGGTGTATGTCGCGCTCAGCATCGTGACGAAGGCGAAGCAGAGCGAGAGCGGCACGATGTCCTTCATGACCAGGCTGATGAAGAACAGGTCCATGATGGGCACATACAGCTGGCCCCCTCCCAGGCCCAGATTGGAGTAGAAGAACGCGACGGCACCGGCCAGGACGGCCACGATGATGACCGAGTCGATGCCCAGGGACTCGAAGGCCATGCGGTTGTGAACGCCCGGTGCGTATTAAACCTGTGCGATTGTACCGTTGTTCGAGCCGGAGAGCATTCTTACGAAATTTGTCCGAACAATCATCGCACAAAGTCACGCCGAACTAAATCTTTTTATATATTGTAGCAATTCATTCGGTGCCCATACCAGGGGTGCTTAGCATGAGGGTTCTCAAGGTGGATCTCAGATCGGGCAGGTTCGAGGACCGGGAGGTCCCGAAGAAGGACCAGACCGAGTACCTTGGCGGCAGGGGCCTGGCTGCGAAGATCCTCTATGAGGAGAACAAGACGGGCGTGGACCCCTTCGACCCCGAGAACCGGCTCATATTCATGACCGGGCCGTACACGGGCACATTCGGGGCATTCTCCGCGTTCTACAACGTCACGACCAAGTCCCCCCTGACAGGGGCCATCCTCTCGGCTCACTCGGGCGGCCACTGGGGGCCTATGCTCAGAAGGACGGGCTACGACGGCATAATCCTGAAGGGGAGGTCGTCCTCGCCTGTCTACCTCATGATCACAGACGCCGGGCCGGAACTCAAGGACGCGTCCGACCTCTGGGGCAGGGATGTGTTCGAGACCACATCCGAGCTCAAGAAGAGGCACGAGGGGGCCAGATCTACTGTCATAGGGCCTTCGGGCGAACGCAAGGCGCGCTACGCCGCAATCATGAACGAAATGCACAGGGCTGCAGGCAGGGGTGGCGTCGGGGCCGTCATGGGCGCCAAGAACCTGAAGGCGGTCGTCGTGCACGGAACGAAGGATGTCTCTCAGGCGGACCCCGAGAAGCTGAAGGAGCTCTTCAAGTCGGCCACACAGACGGTGAAGGAGAAGTCCGCGGCGTTCATGAAGTACGGCACATCCATGGTCGTCGGGATCACCGGCAAAGCAGGCACGATACCCACCAGGAACCTCCAGACGGGATACTTCCCCGAGTACGAGAAGATCGGCGGGGACGCCGTCGTGAACAACCACAAGAAGAAGGACGTCGCGTGCTACAGGTGCCCGCTGCACTGCGGGAATGTGACCAAGGCCGAGAAGGACTACCAGGTCGAGACCGAGGGGCCGGAGTACGAGACCCTCGCGATGTTCGGGTCGAACATCGGGAATGCGAACCTCGAATCGATCATCATGGCGAACGACCTGTGCAACAGGTACGGCATGGACACCATATCGTGCGCGGACACGATCGCGTGCGCGTTCGAGCTGTTCGAGAAGGGCATCATCACGGAGAAGGAGACCGGAGGTCTCCCCCTGACCTGGGGCGACCACAGGACGATCGTCAGGCTCGTCGAGATGACGGGGAAGGGCGAGGGTTTCGGCGCGCTCGTGGGCGAGGGTTCCAGGAGGCTCACGGAACGGTTCGGTCCGGAGGCCCGGAAGTACGCCATGAACGTCAAGGGCATGGAGTTCCCGGGATACGACCCGAGGGGGATCCAGGGCATGGGGCTCGCGTTCGCGACCTCCACGAGAGGAGCGTGCCATCTCAGGGCGACCATGTACGTGCCCGAGCTGTTCCAAGGGGTCCTCGACAGGTTCACGGTCAAGGGGAAGGCCAAGCCCCTCAAGGAGATGCAGGAGCTCTTCACGATCACGGACTGCCTGATACTCTGCAAGTTCGGCGCCAGGAACGCCTTCGCCAACTCGTGGGACAACATGGTCTCGCTGGCGAACGCGGCGACCGGGTTCGGGTACACCGTGGACGGGCTGAAGGAGGTAGGCGCGCGCTCGTGGACCGTGGAGAGGATGTTCAACCTCAGAGAGGGCCTGGGCAGGAAGGACGACACCCTACCTGACAGGTTCTTCACGCTGCCCATCCACGACGGCCCCTCGAAGGGGGCGGTCGTCAGCAGGGAGGACTTCGAGAAGGAGCTCGGGGCATACTATGCGCTCTGGGGATGGGACGAGCAGGGCGTGCCCACGAAGCAGGCCCTGAGCGAGCTCGGCATCACGTTCTGAGCGGCCGGCCCGGTTATTATAGCCAGTGCCCGTTATCAAGCACGATAACCGTCGGGGTTCGCTTTAATACGCCCGACGGGCCTAGACACGCTCAGGTGTCATACGTGATAGATGCCAATGGCCTTGTCAAGGACTTCAAGACCGTGAGGGCTCTCGACGACGTGAGCCTCAAGGTCGGTAGAGGCGAGATCTTCGGGTTCTTCGGACCCAACGGCGCGGGCAAGACGACCTGCATCCGGGCCCTTTGCGGGCTGACGAAGCCGACCCAGGGCGGCGCCACCGTGCTCGGCATCGATGTCGTGCGTCATCCCGTGCACGTTCGCGACAACATCGCGATCCTGAGCGAGGAGACGAGGTTCTACGAGGAGATGACACCGAGACGCTACCTCAACATGTTCGGCAAGTTCATGCTCATGTCCAGGTCCACGAGGCAGGCGGCCATAAACAAGGCCGGCGGGCTCGCGGACCTAGCGAGCTTCATGGACAGGCGCATATCACAGCTGTCCCAGGGCCAGCGCCAGAGGGTCTCCCTCGCGAGGGTGCTCATGGCGGACGCGCCCCTGATATTCCTCGACGAGCCCTTCGAGGGCGTCGACATCATGCACAGGAAGAGGCTGAGGGAGTACCTGAGGGAGTATGTCTCGAAGGGAAACACCGTCTTCTTCACATCCCACAACCTGATCGAGGCGGAGCACATAGTCGACAGGTTCGCATTCATACACAAGGGGAAGCTCACCGCTGTCGGTACCGCGGACGAACTGAAGGACAAGTACCTCTTGCCGTCGTTCATGCTCCACGTCTCGGACCCGCAGAAGGCCAAGGAGCTGCTTGAGAGCGGAGTCCGGATCGACTCGATCAAGATTGTTGAGGGTAACCTCTACATAACCCTGCACAAGAGGGCCGACGCGCCCCAGGTGGCCAAGGTGCTGGAGCAAGGAGGCGTGGACCTGTTCGAGATGAGGACCACTGGCACCATGGAGGACGTCTTCGAGCGCACCGCGAGGGGTGAGTTCCAGTGATGGACGCACCGCCTCCGCCCCCAGATGAAGAGCTCCCGCCACCTCCGCCCGAGATGGAGCAGACGGTTGTGCACTATCCTGAGATCAATGTCAAGAGGTCCGGTCCTTTCGCGACTCTGAGAAGGGCCGTGACGATCTTCGAGAAGGACCTCAGGACGATGGCGAAGCACGGACTCATCAGTTCGATAATCATGGTCGTGTTCCTCGGCGTGGTGTTCACCATATCAAGCTCACTGATGGCCATGGCGTTGACATTCGAATTCGGCGAAGATGGCGGCGACGGCGAGGGAATCAACCTCCCCGGTGCGACCGAGTCGGTCCCTCCGGTATCAGACCCAGGTTCTGACAGGACCGTCGACGCGGGTACACTTGTGACACTGGATGGATCAGGGTCCACTGACAACTCCGACATAGTCTACTACATGTGGAACTTTCAAGAGAGCGGACGCGACATCGAACTGTACGGTGACATCACGACATACAGGTTCATGGCCGTTGGAGATTACGAGATAATGCTCATGGTCGTCGACAGTTCATGGAATATCGACGAAGCCAGCTTCATGCTTACAGTCGAGGGCACGGGTTCCGACACGATGCAACCGTACGCATCCGCAGGGATGAGCACGGATGTGGTCGCAGGGACCACGGTCGACTTCAACGGGTCGGCATCGACGGACGATGTCGGCGTCGTGAACTGGACCTGGACCTTCGAGGACATAGTCCCGAGGACCCTGTACGGCCCAGAGCCCGGCTACACATTCGAGAATGTGGGATATTTCTGGGTCAACCTGGTCGTCAGGGATGACGCGGGGAATACTGGCTGGGGGAGCGTCGACGTCAATATCCAACCATCCAACGATGACTGGCAATGGCCTGAGGCCAGGTTCGACACCGAATCCATCGTCAACATCGACGCGACCGTGACACTCGATGCGTCCGAATCATTCGACAATATGGGTTCCATCGCGCAGTACACGTGGTATATCAAACACAACGCGACCAAATGGGCCCTCACGGGCCAGGTCGCGACTTTCGAAGCGGTCGAATGGGGCCCGTACGAGATCAAACTCGCAGTCAGAGACTCAGCAGGCAACACCGGGACCGCCGAATCAACGGTCGTCGCGCTGCCCGTAGGCATCGATGTGAATACCATATCTTGGACTGCGACACCCCTGGGCCAGGACGTGTCCTTCAATCTGCTGACATACGTGTATGGGGCATCACTGCTCGCATCCGTCATCTACATCGGAGGACTGTTCGGCAAGGGCTTCGCGCACGAGATACAGAAGGGCACTGTCAAGGTCCTGTTCTTCGGGCCGGTTTCGGTGACGACGGTCATCTTCTCGAAGCTGCTCTACCCGATGGTCATCGGGCCGTTCTTCATATTCCCGCTCGTGCTCGTGTCCATGTCACCCTTCAACCAATCCGCGGGCGACATACTCATGATCACGATGGTGTCGTATTCGCTGGCCGTGCTGGTCATGGTCTCCGCCGCCTACGGCTCGTGCATGATCTACCAGGCCGCCAAGAGGATGGTCCTGAAACCGACCGTGGTGACGAGGATATTCATGTACCTCTCGCTCCTGGGGACGATGACCGTATTCGAGTGGTTCTCGTTCCTCCTGGACATGAGGCTGAACACGGAGATGTGGGGAGACCTGTACCTGGAGCACGGCGCGACCATAGCCACGTTCTCGCCGTTCCACCAGGGAGGCGTTCTGCTCTCCGACCTGATACTCAACAGCGGTGCCACGCCGGACTGGTGGGTGTTCATCATCCCAGCAGTCCTGATAGTCGCAGGCGTGGCGGCATCGCACAGGCTGTACCCGGACCTCTTCTCGAGGGAATGAGAGGCGCATCGAAAGCATAATGCCCCCGCGAGCGATAGCTGGACCCCGTGAAGGTCTGCATACCCTGCGAGAGCCCGGGCGGCCCAGACGCCGCCATCGCGACGCCTTTTGAGGAGACAGGGGTGCTGGACTACTACGATGTCCATCCCGACGGGATGTTCGAGCACACGTCGCAGATGAGGAACTGCGGCGAGGCGACCTGCTCCGACCCCGTGGACGCCATCGTGGGGAGGAAGGTCGAGGTGGTCATCGTGACCTCGCTGTCCCCGTCGTCCCTGATGAGGTTCCACAACGAAGGAGTCAAGGTCCTCGTGACAGACAACCCCTCCGTCAGGGCCACGCTTGACCTGCTGGCCAGCGGAAAACTGCAGGAGCTCACGATGGACAGGTTCGCCGAACTCGGAAATAACAAGCGTTAGGGTTTGGAGAAGTGGTTTGAGGTTCCTGGCTCAGAGCGCCTCGAGCTTCGCCTTGTTGGACAGGTTCTCCTTCGCCATGCGCTCGAATATGCGCACGGCCCCGTGGAGGATGCTCTTGGCGATCCTCGCCGAGTCGGTGTAGAACCTGGCCGAGGTCTCCTCGACCTTCGCCGCGAACATCGCGGAGTCCTTCACGCCCGCGCCATTCGGCACGTCCGTGGCCACGACATAGTCTGCGCTCCTGATGTCGGATATGGGCTCAAGGACGGCCTCGTTGAGCTTCTCGCGGCGCGTCTCCTCGAGCAGGGCCACGCGTGCCCTGTGGTTCGCCGCCAGCGCCTTGAACGTCTCAGCGCCGGCCGCGCACGATGGGTCCGAGGCGAGCTCCTCGTTGACCAATGCAGCGACCCTCTCCAGCTCCAGCGCGAACCGCATGAGGGTGCCGAAGGTCGTGCATTCGGGGAACTCGCTCTGGATCATCAGAACCACCGGGTGATGACGATCTTCTTGTCCGTGAAGAACTGTATGGCGTCCTTGCCCTGTCCGTGCAGGTCGCCGAAGAACGACTCCTTGTACCCGGCGAACGGGAAGTAGGCCATCGCGGCCGCGATGCCGACGTTGATCCCGATGTTGCCGCATTGGGTCTTGTACCTGAAGTCGCGGGCGGCCCTGCCGTTCTGCGTGTATATCGAGGACGCGTTCCCGAACGGGCTCTTGTGTATGAACTCTATCGCCTCGTCGAGGTTCTTCATCCTGTGGAAGCACACGACCGGCCCGAAGATCTCCTCCTTCGCGATCGCCATGTCTGGCGTCACGTTGTCGAAGACCGTTGGTCCGATGAAGTGGCCCTTCTCGTACCCGGGGACCTTGATGTTCCTTCCGTCCAGCAGGAGCTTCGCGCCTTCATCCACACCCTTCTGGATGTACCCGAGGACCTTCTGCTTCGCGGCCGCGGATATGACGGGCCCCATCTGGGAGCTCTCGTCCAGGCCGCACCCGACCTTGAGGTTCTTCGAGGCCTCGAGCCACTTCTTCAGGAGCGGCTCGGCGACGTCCCCGATGGCGATCATGTTCGAACCCGCGAGGCACCTCTGGCCCGCGCAGCCGTAGAACGACGCCAGCATGTTGTTGACGGTCTTGTCGAGGACCGCGTCGGGCATGACTATGAGTGAGTTCTTCGCGCCTCCCTGAGCCTGCACCCTCTTGCCCGTCTCGCCCGCGGTCTTGTATATCCACTTCGCGACCGGGGTCGAGCCCACGAACGATATGCCTCTGACATCCTTGTGGTCGAAGAAGGTGTTGACCGCGTCCTCCCTGCCGTTCACGAGGTTGATCACACCCGGCGGGAAGCCCGCCTGGTCTATCAGCTTGAACATATACTGGGTCGTGATGGGCACCTGCTCCGACGGCTTCACTATGAACATGTTGCCAGTCGCGACCGCGTACGGCCAGAACCAGAACGGCACCATGCCTGGGAAGTTGAACGGGCACACGGCCGCGAACACCCCGAGCGGGGACACGATGACCTCCTCGTCGATGTTCGACGCGGCCCCGTCCTCCAGGTTGTAGCCCATCTGGAGGGTCGTGATGCCAGCTGCGGTGTCTATGTTGTCGATGCACCTGCGGGTCTCGCCCCTCGCGTCATCGATCGTCTTGCCCTGTTCCTGGGATATGACCCTCGCGATGTTCTCGTACTCGCGCTCCATGATCGTCTTGAGCCTGAAGAAGCACCTCGCCCTGTCACCAGGGGCGGTCTCCCTCCAGCTCCACCACGCATCTTGGGCCAAGTCTATCGCGGCCCTGGTCTCGTCCTTCGTCGAAAGGGGGACCTGGGCGATGGCGTCGGTCGTCGCTGGGTCCCTCACATCGAGGACCTTGTCCGAAGCGGATTCGACCCACTCCCCGTTCACGTAGTTCTTCAGTCTCCCGTAATTCCTGCTCACCGGATCCAGCAAAGCCATCCTATCGATTCCTCTTGGTCGTCAGACCGATCGCACCGTGTCTGAGTCGCGCCTGCGCCACAGGCGCATGGAAGGAACTACGAGCCCCTTCATACAGATTCGCCTGCGACAACGCACTCCGGTCAACATTTCAGCGCAGAGTTCGGAATACGTTCGACTCAGGGCCCATATTCCGCAGATACATTCTACGGATAAGGTCCAGTTTTGCCCGAATGTGCTCCCTCAGTATATACGTTTTGGTGGCCTGGCGCCTCGGCCAGCGTCGGGATGGGATGAAAAGAACGGAAACGGTTTGTGGAAGGTGTTTGAGACCTGCTCGCTCAGATGAGGCCGGCCTTCTTCGACTCCTCGGCAATCGCGGATTCGAGGATGTCCAGACCCTTCTCGAGCAGCTTCTGGTCGATGTTCAGCGGCGGGTGCAGCCTTATGACGTTTCCGTATGTCCCAGCCGTCAGGATGTACAGGCCCTTCTTGAAGCAGTTCAGCTGTATGGCCCGCGTCAGCTCGACGGCGACCTCCTTGCTCGCCTTCGTCTTGACGAGCTCGATGGCCATCATCGCGCCGATGCCCCTGACATCGCCCACGGCCTCGTACTTCGCCTTCCACTCGTTCAGGCGCTTCTTCTCGACCTTGTTGATCATCTTCGTGTTCGGCAGCGCCTTCTTCGTCATCTTGATCGACTCGAGCGCGCCTGCGCAGCACACGGGATTGCCTCCGAACGTCCCTCCAAGGCTCGCGGGCGGCGGTGTCGCCATGATCTCGGCCTTGCCCGTCACGCCTCCGAGGGGCATACCCAGCGAGAGGCCTTTGCCGGAGACGATCATGTCAGGCACTACGTCCCAGTGCTCGATGGCGAACATCTTGCCTGTCCTGCCGAAGCCTGTCTGGACCTCGTCGTCTATGAACACGATGCCGTTGTCGTCGCAGATCTTGCGCACCTTCTCCCAGTAGCCGGGCGGCGGGTTGATGAACCCTCCCTCGCCCTGGACGGGCTCGGCGACGAGCGCGCACACATCGTCCTTGAGCGGGGCGGTCTCGACCACCGTGCGTATGGTGTCAGCGCACGCGAGGTCGCAGGTCGGGTACTGCAGCTTGAGCGGGCACCTGTAGCAGTACGCGAAGTCCACATGCTGGACATAGGGCACGAGCGGGTGGAACCCCTCCCTGTATGGCTTCTCCTTGCCCGTGAGGGATATGTCCATGAATGTCCTGCCGTGGAACGAGGTCTTGTACGACACGATCCACTTCTTCTTCGTGTACGACCTCGCGATCTTGAGGGCGTTCTCGATCGCCTCGGACCCGCTGTTCAGGAATATGCTCTTCTCGAGCTTGCCGGGCATGATCTTGGACATCTCCTCGGCGAGCTTGATGTACGACTCGTACGGGGACACCATCACGCATATGTGGATGAACTTGTCCAGCTGGTCCTTGCACGCCTTGACCATGGCCTCGGGCCTGTGGCCGCAGTTGTGCACGCCGATGCCCACGGTGAAGTCGAGGAACACGTTGCCGTCGACGTCCCTCATGAACGGCCCCTCGGCCACATCGAGCGCGGTCGGCAGCCCGATCCGGATACCGTCAGTGACGCACTTCTCCTTCCGAGCCAGTATCTTCTTCGACTTGGGGCCTGGCGGCTCCACCACGATCTTGGGCCCCTTGAGCTTCCATTTCTTGCTTGTGTTCATGATATCGCACTCCTCACTCAATGAAAAGGCTAGAGTAAATGGTTTCGGGGTTACGAGCCGCCGACGCCGTCGGCGGCTCAACGCTCCTTCTCCACCTCCTTGATACACTCCGTGAGCACATCGACGCCGAAGTCTGCCTGGTCCTTCGTGATCACGAGCGGGGGCGCGATCCTGAAGCAGTTCTCGCCAGCGCCTATGGCCACGACGCCCTTCTTCCAGGCCTTGTGGATGATGTCATGGGAGCCTTCACCGAACCTCGCCTTGGACTTCTTGTCCTTGACGATCTCGACGCCTATCATGAGGCCTTTGCCCCTGACATCGCCGACGATGTCCGATGTCTCCATGACCTCCCTCATACGCTTCATGATGTGGTCGCCGATCCTGGTGGCGTTCTCCATGAGCTTCTCCTTCTCGATGACCCGTATGGTGGCCAGGGACGCCTCGCACGCGACCGGCGTGCCCCCCAGGGTCGTGCAGTGAGATCCCGCATCCCAGTCGAATATCTCTGCGCGGCCGATGGTCGCGCCGAGGGATATCCCTCCGCCGAGCGCCTTGGAGCTGCATATGATGTCGGGGACGACGCCGAAGTGCTCGATCGCCCACCACTTGCCGGTCCTGCCCATGCCGGACTGGACCTCGTCCACGGCGTACAGGATGCCGTACTTGTCGTACAGCTTCTTGAGCCGCTTGTGGTACTCGGGCGGCGGGACCACATATCCCCCCTCGCCCTGGATGGGCTCGATGAGCGCGGCGGCGACCTCGTTCGGGGGCACGTATTTCTTGAGCACGAGCTCCTCGATGAAGTCGACGCACCAGTAGTTGCAGTCCGGTAGCGACATCTTGTACGGGCACCTGTAGCAGTACGCGAAGGGCACGTGGTACACGCCTGGCATCGTGGGGAAGTACCTGGCCTTCTGCACGATGGAGCTGGCTGTGAAACTCAGCGCGCCCATGCTCCTGCCGTGGAACGCGCCCGTGTACGCTAGGAACAGTGGTCTCTTCGAGTGCCACCTCGCGACCTTCGCGAAGGCCTCTATGCTCTCGGCCCCCGAGCCGCTGAAGAACACCTTCTTGGTGAAGTCGCCGGGCGTGATCTCGTTCAGCTTCTCGGCGAGCTCCACAGCGTACCTGTAGTAGAAGTCCGTGTAGCTGTAATGCAACAGCCGCTCTGCCTGCTTGGAAATCGCCTTGACCACCTCAGGGTGGCAGTGCCCGACATTCATCGCTCCCAGACCTGCGTTGAAGTCGACGTACTCGTTGCCATCGATGTCCTCGATGATGCAGCCCTTGCCCTTCTCCACCACGAATGGGTAGTAGTACGGCCTGTTGTAGGGCGAGAGGAACTTCTTGTCCCTCTCAACTGTCGCCTTCGCTTTCGGTCCTGGGGGGTCCACAACTCTTTTCAAAGAAACCTTCGTCTTTTGTTCACTGTTCAATATACCCCTCTTCCGGCTCCCATAAACGTGAATGCGCAACCCCTAATTAGATTTTCCTTCTGACGGCGGCGGAAGAGTGAAATGTTTATTCACCTCCAGGGGGTTAGCCCACGCGCATGCCCACGCTTCTCATCAGATACGGCGAGCTCGGACTCAAGAGCGA
>Ga0208953_1001096_pt1 | contig 17927 bp, 6 predicted proteins | sample RifOxyB2_FD_184033 | JGI IMG/M metagenome (GOLD analysis project Ga0208953, IMG submission 184033) | Groundwater microbial communities from Rifle, Colorado - Rifle Oxygen_injection B2 (SPAdes) | ecosystem: Environmental > Aquatic > Deep subsurface > Groundwater | place: USA: Rifle, Colorado... | reverse complement strand
CCGCAATAAAGATCCAGAACCATATCATCTTTTTTCCATCCGCCGGCCTGCAAAACAGCGTCGTATAACAACTCCGCTCCCCGCGTGTTTGTCTGGAAAAACGAAAACGGAGATATGTCGAAACGGTATTCCTTCCGCCCGACGTTAAGCCGTTCTTCGATCATTTCGGCGCCGTGAAGCAGCGTAAGACAATCACAGGCCACGGCATCGGACATCCTGCCGTTTTGAGTATGGTAGAGCGAGGAAACTTTTCCTTTTACAACATCTATCAACGGTTGAAAAAAACCGCCAGAAAGAGAAGGAGCGCTGTTGGTTACCAGGTTGACGAGCAACTGGCCGGTATTTTTTGCCTTGCGCAGCACAAGGTGGCGATAAAAACCTTCGTGCGTCTTTTTATCGTACACCCCAAGCCCTGACTGGCGCGCAAAATTTAAAACCTGTCCGACAACCGCCGTGAAATCTTCATCGCATATAAAGCACGGAGGCACTGAAATATAGCGGTCAAAAGCGCCTTTCTTATGCAGCCCCAGGCCGGCGCCGCCGTCATTTTCCTTAAAAAAGCTGAACTCCATCTTATTGCGGTAACCCCACACATCCGGGCTTGCGACAAGCGGATTAACTGTAATGCCAAGCGGTGAAATCAGCTCACGGACATACGCCTCTTTTATCGGTAACTGATCCGTGTAATCTGCATGTTGAAAGGAACACCCCCCGCAGGCGCCATACGAAGGACACCGCGCCCCTATACGCCGGGGCGAAGGCGTAACAACCGTATTTAATACCGCTTCCTTGAACGTTTTCTTATTGCGCGTTACGGTTACGTCAACCACCTCGCCGGAAAGCGCGCCGTCGACAAAAGTGGCGATCCCATCAGCCCCGCGCCCCAGCGCCTTGCCGGGATAAACGATTTTTTCAATAGATATTTCCATGGCCGATATTATATCAAACCGCCGCCCAAAACGCGAATGTATTTATTTAAACGCGAAACCTTTTTTTCTAAATAGCGTCAGGCAGGCGTCTACCGCTTTGGGGTCGTAGAGGATACCGCGGTTATTTTCTATTTCTTCCAGCGCCTTATCGGTTCCGACCATGGGGCGATATGGGCGATGAAACGTCATGGCTTCTACCACGTCGGCAACGGCAAGGATGCGCGCTTCGATAAGAATATTCTCGCCCGAAAGCCCGAGCGGGTAGCCGGAACCGTTGTAGCGCTCCTGGTGCTGGAAGGCTATCTGGGCCACGGGCCAGGGGAAATCTATGACCTTCAATATCTCGTAACTTGCGGCCGGATGGGTTTTTATTATCCCGAATTCCATATCCGAAAGCCGCCCCGGCCTGCTTAATATTTCCGCGGGCACGTAAATCTTTCCTATGTCATGGATGGTTGCAGCCATGCGTATGCCGTCAACCTGCTCCCCGGAAAATCCCATTTCCACGGCTATGGCGGCGGCCAACTCGGCCACGCGTTTTTCGTGGCCTGCCGTGTAGGGATCCCTTGTTTCAACTATTTTGGTTATCGCATCCACTATGCCGCCGATAGTTTTTTGCAGTTTTTCGTAGCTTTCTTTCAGTTTCTCCTGTTGCTGCTTGCGTTCAGTAATATCCCGCCAGGCTATTACGCCGCCTACTATTTTTCCCTTTTCGTCTTTGATAGGGCCGGCATTTGCCAGTATGAAAATCATCTTGCCGTCAGGCCGTTGCAGCATCCACTCCTCATTGATTATAACCTCTCCATACCTTGTGGCGCGCATAAGCGGCAGCTCTTCCGGCTTGGCGAGGCGAATACCGCCCGGGTGATACATGCGCCATTGTTCGGGCGGCATTTCCTCATGCCCGTACCTCTCCGTGCCGGATACTTCCTTGCCATACCTGCTCATCATGCGCACGGCAACGCTTGGCGCATCCACTATGGTTATACCCTCGGGGATATTATCCATAAGCGCCTTAAGTATCCAGCGCCCTTCTTCCGCCTCCTGGGCGCGTTTTTCAGCGGTTTCCTTTGACGCCGCAAGCTCCCGCTCGACGGCCCTGCGTTCCGTTACATCTTCACCGGAACTCAATGTGCCGGTTACCTGGCCATTATCGTCCTTCAACACAGCGTTAACCCAGGAAATAAGTTTTTCCCCGCCCCTGGCCGTTAGAACAGGATTTTCGTATGGTTGGGTTGCAGGCATATATCCCGATTTCAATTTTTCAAAATATGATCTTAACTGTTCGCGAATTCCTTGCGGAATAAAATTATCAAACCAGTTTTTGCCGATTATTTCACCCTGTTTGCACTCAAGTATTCTGCAACCGGCTTTATTTATATAAGATACTTCCTGCCTGGCATTTATGACAACCAGTATGACGCCGGCAATATCCAGGCATTTCTGCGCGAGTTCGCCCTGAATGACAAGTTCATCGCCGCTGGATGCAACAGTCGCGCTTCCACGCAAATGATTTATGGAATTTTGCTCCGGTGATTTGGTTTTACTCATCCCCCACCCCCGCCATGTACCGCTATTCGAACTTGAACCCGCCCTTGCTGAATACCTTTAAACATGTGTCAACCACGTTGGCATCGTAAAGAATACCTTTATGCAGCGATATTTCGTCCATGGCTTTATCAATTCCCATTGTCGGCCGGTACGGCCGGTGAAAAGCTATCGCCTCGACGACGTCGGCCACGCTTAAAATGCGCGCCTCAAGAAGTATGTCTCCGCCGGATAAACCCAGCGGATAGCCGGAACCGTCTATGCGTTCATGGTGTTGCAAAACAATCTGCGCGACGGGCCAGGAAAATGGTATGGATTTAAGTATGTCGTAACCGACTTTGGGGTGAATTTTTATTAAGCCCATCTCAAGATCTATCAAACGGCCCGGCTTATTTAATATTTCGGCAGGCACATAAATTTTACCTATATCGTGCAGGGTCGCGGCAACCCGCACCCCCTCTATCTGGCCTGCGGGAAGGCCCATTTCCTGGGCGATGGCGCAGGCAAGCATGGTAACGCGGTGCTGGTGGCCAGCCGTGTAAGAATCTCTCTTTTCAGCAGTTGAAGCAAGAGCATTGACCGTCTCCTCGAGTGTCGTCTGCAATTTTTTGAAACTGCGCTCCAGTTCATCCTCGGCGCATTTATGGCTGGTTATATCCCTCAATGTCTGGATGGCGGCGATCAGTTCACCCTTGCTGTTATAGACGGGAGCCGCATCAAAAACTATGTAACGCTCTTTGCCTCCGAGGTTTGCGAACCACTCCTCGTTATGAAGCCCTTCTGAAAGTATATCCGATTTGCAGTAACTGTTTTCGCTGTTATAAATTTCCTTGTAATTGCCTTCGATAATTATATCCGCCAATGTCATGCGGCGGCTGTCATAAAATGCTTTCCAGTGAGAATCCGTGCGTATTACCGACGATTCCTTTATGCCGGTAACTTTTTCGCAGGCCTTGTTCCAGATAATTACGTTATGCTGTGCATCGAGAACAAAAGTAGGCGTGGTTGAATTTTGTATCAGCTTGATTGAAAATTCTTTCTGTTCCCGCAGGTCCTCTTCGGATTTTTTGCGTTCCGTTATGTCCACCATGGTAGAGCGTATGCCACTTGCCCTGCCCGAGGAATCGCGCTCCACTATGTCGTCTATTGAAACGTATACGCTTGTGCCGTCCTTGCGTATATAGACGCGATTTTCGGATTTGGACATGTATTTACCGTCTATCTTCTGGCAAAACCGCTCTCTTGCCTTATCACGCTGTTCAGGAACAATAAAATCGAAAATCGGCTTGCCGGTCATCTCGCTAAGTTTATAACCCAGCATCTTTAATTCAGTCTGGTTAACGCGCACTATCGTCCCGTTTATATCCAGTATATGATATGCCACCGGGGCGTTATCCCACAATTCCTTGAACCGTTTTTCACTTTCCATGAATTCACGGGCATGGGAATTCGTCTCCGTAATGTCAATAAGCGAGGCCAGGCTCTTTTTCGTGCCGGGGATCATGGCAACCGTTACGAAAGCTTCGTTACAATTTCCGGCCTTGTCAATGAAGCGAAAATCGTAGTTGCGAGGCGCGCTTTCAGGGTCATGGCGACGGGCGCGGTGGAAGGCCTTCATCTTATCAACGTCTTCCTTTGCGACGAGATCACCCCATACCATCTTGTTTTCAACTTCCTTTTTTGAGTATCCCGTCACCTTTTCAAATTCCGTATTTATCAGCGATATAGTCATGTTATCTTCTATAATGGCTATCGCCGTACCGGTATTCTCAAAAAAAGTCTTGTAAGCCGCCTCGGAGTCTCTCAACTCCTTTTCGTGTCGCTTATGCCCGCTCTCAAGCGATTGCAATTCCGAGAGCTGCGCCTTCAATTTCTTAATCTCGTTGACCAGTTGTTCTTTTGTCTTATTTTCGTTTTTCATTTTATCAGAGATTCGTGTCTCTTTAGCGTTTATAAGTTGTCGTCGTCATTGCGAGCCCGAAGGGCGCGGCAATCTCGCTTTTCATCAGGAGATTGCTTCGCTCTCGCTCGCAATGACCTCAAACTGCCAAAGAGACACAGCGATTCTTTCATTATATGAAAAATTTATTTTATCAACAAGCGCCATTTGAATAATAACTTTAGATTTCGCCTGTCGGAACCTTCCGGCTCTGCCGGAGTTTCAATTATTCCGGCCGCGGCAACGGGCGAAAGCCGCCGAACAAGGCAGGAAAAACCTTTTACGCCTATATATCCCTTACCAAGATTTTCATGCCGGTCCCGGGCGGAGCCGCGGGGCGCGCGCGAGTCATTGCAATGAACCACTTTAATGAACGATAATCCCATCTCGCGCTCAGCTTCAGCAAGCGTTTTGTCAATCCCGCGCGGCTGCGAAAGATCGTATCCCGCGGCAATGGCATGAGCGGTATCTAAACATATTCCTATGCGGCTTTTGTCTTTGATACCTTCGATCATGGCGGCCAATTGCCGGAAACTGCTGCCAAGCCGCCGGCCGCCGCCGGCCATATTTTCAAGAAGCACCATTGTTAAGCCGCCGGCTGCGGATAATGCCCTGTTGATACCGGCGGAAACCGCCGAGATGCCGTCTTTTTCGACGTAACCGGGGGAATATGCACCCGGGTGGATTACAAGATAATCGGCTTTCAGCAACGCCGACAACAAAAGATCTTCGGTAAATGCCTGTACGGAACGTTCGTATAAAAATTTGTCCGAGGTCGCGAGATTTGGAAGATATGGCGTGTGCACTACCAGCGGAAAAATGCCGGCCTGCGCGCGGCGCCGGTTAAACTCTACAATCTCTGCCATGTCCGGCGGCTTCATGCGCCACATGCGCGGGCTGCGCGTGAAAATCTGCATCGCCTCGCAGCCCAGCGCCTTCGCTTCATCCAGCGCGCCGACAAGCCCCCTGCGCAGGGAACAATGCTTGCCAAACCGGATACAGGATTTTTTCATTACCATAGAATTATATCAAATTATTGGCCATTCTCACTTACAGGAACATTGACTTGCAAGAAATGAACTTTTTAAAATTTTATAAAAATATCACTTCTTTTTTTAATATTTTTCACATCTGGCAAATATTACATATATATATGTTGTCAACGCGAAGGCTTCCAAGGCTATGAATAAAAATATTATTTTTGCATCCCTCTTCTGCGTGTTATTCAACAGTTCCACTGCAATGGCGAATATCGAGCTGCCAACGCAAAAACGGCACTTGCCTGGTGTTCAAACTTGCACGTACGAATTGCTGGAGCAAACCGGCTCGCTTATAAATTCAGTAAAAAATCTGGTCATGGAGAATATCTCCCTGTTCCCCGAATTTAAACCGGCAGGCAAACCGCACAATAATAACGAAACAAATACATCCTCAATATTTTCTATTTTCAAAGCTCCGCAGAAGCCCGGTAATACAATAAATAAAAGCGCAATCACCGGACAATGGCTTATAGCCTCACGCTCTCAATTAACACAATGCATTACGTTTCAGTCAAATGCGCCACCCGGACGCGGCATTTTTATTTACATATTTCTGCTGGTATATTTTATCTTGCTTAAGAAAAGCAACCTCCCGTGGAGGACAGCTTTATCATGCAAGATATATTCGCCCGACTATGCCGCAAGGTAGTTGGGTTTTTTAATTTATGAAAAAGATAATATCAATCATCACATTAAGCTGCTTCATCGTCTCTTCCGTGGCTGGAGAAGCTCTCCTGGCCGCGGCTGATACAACTACTGATACCTCCTCCCTGAGCCAGGCTCTTGACGGCTTTATAATTCCCCACAGTTACGGAAGGATAACCGAATCTGATATTGTAAATGGAAACACGCCCGGCAGCAACCCGCCGCTTGTTATCAATATTCAGGATATTCACTGCCACCCGGAAGTTCAACGAAATATTTCAAAACTGCTCGCGGCGCTTGATAACAAGTACGGGTTGGATAAAGTGTACGTTGAAGGCGGCTATGGTAACATCAGCACCTCATGGCTATGTAACATAAATGATAAGGAGCTACGGCAGAAAATCACTGAAAACCTTATTGAGCAAGGCAAGCTTACCGGAAGCGAATACTACTCTATAACATCCGGCAGGCCGGATTTGCTAAAAGGCCTGGAAGATGAATCTCTTCACCGCCGGAATATCGTCCGCCTCGGAAAAATACTTGATAGAAAAGAGTATTTTGAATCCAGGATAAAAGAGCTTGAACGCAGCCTTGAGTTTATGAAGGCAAAGCACCTTTGCCCGGCCAGCCGGAGATTTAACGATACTATCGCAAAACATAAAAATGGCCGAATTAAAAGCGAGAAATACTACAAGATTCTTGCCGGCTACAACCATGCCGTCAACATGGACGCCTATCCGGCCATCAACGACTACCTGGATCTGAAGCAGCTGGGCGGGAAAATAAAATACAAAAGAATACCGCAACAGCTAAGGCTGTTCATGCAGGCGCTGAAATCCAGAGTATCGTTTGGCGTTTACAACTCGCTGCTTCAAAAGACGGATAATTTCTCGAATCAGGACGAGCTTTACATTTATCTTGCAAAGCTGGGAAAACGCCCTGAATTAATTGATTTCAAAAATAATTTTAAAGATTTGTACCGGTTTTTCGATTACGTGGAGAAAAATCAAAACATAAACCCGGTGCAACTTATAGAAGAGGAAAAACGGCTGACGCAGGAAATAAGACTATCCCTCTGCCGCGACACCTGCGAACTTGAGGTGTCTTTCCTTGCGGATTTCTTCCAATATTTCAAGGATTACCTTCTAAACCGCCTGGCTGCCGACGATTACGCATATTTTACCCGGCGATTTGAAAAATTCCGCAAAATCTGGGGCAAGTATGCTTTTTTCAAAAACGAGATTGAGGAACTCTCGGGCGATTTTGAAATTCTCAACGAGTATTACAAGGTTAATTCCGAAAGAAACGAGGCCTTTTTAAATAACATACCGATTTTACACACAATTGCCGCCACCAGCGTCATTGCGAGTGAAGCGAAGCAATCTCGCAGTTTTGAAAACCAACGACAAGATTGCTTAGACGCTGACGCTTCTGGCAATGGCACGCAGCAACCGGTAACAACCGTTTCCGAAGCTCTCAAAAACTCACAGATTATAGTGATGGTAACCGGCGGCTTTCACACTGCGGGCATAAAACAGCTGCTGCGTAACCGCAACATTTCCCACCTTGTCATAACCCCGAACGTTACTAAAGATTCAAAACATTCAAATTCTCTTTACGTCAAACTTGCCAGGCAGCAGGCTGACATACTATCCAACTCGCTCGCGCTCACGCTCACTTCAGAACTCATAGGGGACGGAGTTAGTTTGTCAACTTATGGCATAGGAACCGACAAGAAAGATACCGACGCCCAGCCTGGAACAGGCGAACGGACGCTGCCAGCGGCACTTGACACTGTTCGAAAAAACACAATCCAGCCATCGCCAGACAGCTATTTAGCTATCTTAACTCCGTCCCCTATTTCTATTGTTGTTATTGGAATGGGAAGATGGGGAAGAAAAATATTGTTAAATAACTTGGCGGCAATTGTGCCCGAAAATACGCAGATATTCGGTGTCGCCCGTTCGAATTACCATGAACTAAAAAACAGCGAAGATATCCCGAAGAAAGCCATACTGGTAACCCCGGAGATATATTTGCAAAGTTTATTATATTCGCCTTTTGTAGCGACAGTATTTATAGCAACTCAATATCCCTTGCATTACATGCTGGCAAAACAGGCTTTGGAAGCCGGGAAGCATGTTTTTATTGAAAAACCCATAACTCAGACTCAACAGGAAGCGGAAGATTTAATCCGATTAGCCAGTGAAAAAGGCAAACAAATAGCTGTTGGATATGAATATATTCATAATCCATATATCCATTCCTTTGCAAAAGCATTGCCAGCCGCAGGAAAAATCCGTGAGATTGAAATGTATTTTGAAAATTTGCCGATACAAGAACGTTTTGATACGAGTGCCACCGTCGCAGAGGATTTAGCAGGGCATATGTTTAGCATACTCCACGTTCTACTTGGAAAGATAGACGATAAAAAAATCATTAACCTTCAAAGCATTCAAGGCGCCGACAAAGCTCAAATCAGCTTTTCGTATGAACAAATTCCAATATATTTATCGCTATCCCGCAAAAGCAAAAGAGAACAGAGAAAAATTGTTATTAAAGGTAGCAAACTGATAATTGCCTTCGATTTCCGAAAAAATTCTTTTGAGCTAAAAGACGCCGTGGGACAAATTATTCACCAGGATAACCCACTGTTTCCGGATGTATTAAAACAACAGGTGTTAAATACTAATTCAGTAAAGAATGAAATAGAATCCTTTCTTGACTCAATTAATTCTGGCGCAAATATAGCTAATAGCGCAAGTGAAGTTTTATGGATATCCGTTGTTTTGGACAGATTGAAACACTCGTCTATTTTTTCAAACTATTTATCATGGCTTGCAGAGTATGTTACATTAAAAGATGTGCAAAAAATGTTACTTGGAAAACCAATCGAAGCGCCGTTTTCAATTGAGATACACCCCTATTTTGAATTGCAGCCCAGGCCATGCAACAATAATTGTATCTGGTGCACGAGAGGCGAAGATAAAACAAATTTACTGGCGAAAAAAGTCAGAGGCATAGAGCCAGAGAAATTAATCGCTTTGATCAAAAGCTTGAAAACAATGGGTGTCCAAAGAGTTCTGTTTTCTGGAAACAGCACAGAGCCGCTCCTCTATCCGGACATTGATAAGGTTATCAAAGTTGTTAAAGAATCAGGGCTTTCATTGAAGCTATTTTCAAATTTTTATTACGGTGAAAAGCTTCTAAATGTGGCAAAGTATTTAAGGCAGGGTGATACCATAAGGATAAGCCTTGATGCGGGTGGTGAAAATGCTTATAACAAAACACATAAAGCTACCGATCCGAAAGCATTCACTAAAATCCTTAATAATATTGAAAATCTCAGTAATAACCGTGATGAAAATGGAAATCAATTTGAGATTGCGATAGCGTTTTTGATAACAAAATTGAATTCAAGCAAAGATGATATAGTGTATATTCTGAATTGGGCGCGTAACAATAAAATAAATGATATAAGATTCAGCTTCCCGCTGATACCAAAAGTCGGGTATGCAAATTTTAACGAATCAATGTTGTTGGATGACAAAGAAGCCGACGACGTAAAAGCGGTTATTGAAAACTTCAAAAACAAATACCCTGAATATGCAAAAACAATACATTTTAGAGAATTGGACCCTGGTCAACCTGATAAACCATTTAGTCAATGCCATATATGGAAACTGATACCGGTTCTGGGTGCCAGCGGCAGGTTCTTTCCCTGCACATCAATATCATTGGTGGAAACCATGGATGATAGCAGCAGGGGTGACATAAACAGTGAAGATTTTAATTTCGTTACTTTTTGGAAAGATTCTGATAAATGGAAACATCTTGATCCGCAAAAATGCGCGAACGGCAAATGTTCTGATTGCACCTTCTTTGAACATGCTCTCAACAAAAGAATAGAAGAGGAATTAATAAAAGATAAGGCCGGATTCCTGGGCGTGGGCAAACAGGCTTTGGCGGCGGCGATCGATGCTCTCGAAAAAAGCCTGGGCGTGAAATTTGCCGGGAATTTGCAGCTTGCTGTAAGCAACCTGCTTCAACAGGCGCAAGGGGATATGAGAGAAACTGGCAGGAAGTCCGAATACGATGTAAGCCGGATTGCCACCATAAGTGAGCCAGCCGCGAGGACGCTTGATTATTTCAACCGCCTGCGGACAAACGAAGGTAAAACACATATCAGCAAAATTATCTTTAAGGAATATAATACAAACTATGTCGCCACAAGTAATGGCCTGGGACTTGCGCGAATTGAAACTTTAGAAGCCGGCACAGGCGACACATTAAATATAGACACAGCCAAATTCGCCAATGACACCGAGCTTATGGCGCGCCTTGCTCATGAGATTGCCGAAGAGCTTGCGCTTAATATGTCCGGCTCTCTTCATTACAAGGCGCTCGATTACTTCCTCGGCAAAAACCACAAAGCCCGCAGCGACATACCTGCAATTGAACTATTCGAATACTGGCACGCCTGCGAGAAAGACATCGCCGCCCACCCGAAAGCATACGAAGCCCTTGCAATAACCGAAGAAGAAAAGGCAGACATTACTCACCTCACAGCCCACGCCCGGGCCGACGCCGAACATTTAAACAAATCAATCCCAACCATATCAGCCGCCATCGCCGACTTGCTGATGTCCGGCAACCTCGCCGATACACTGCGCAAGGAAAGCACAGACATCGCAACGACAATTCAATCTTACCTCGCCAGCTATTTAGCTATCTTAACTCCGTCCCCTATTTCCAGGCAGAGGATAAGCAGGTCGGTGATTGTTAATGGTCAGGCGGTAGAGCTGCGGGAGGCGGGGGACAGCACTATAGATATTTCAGTTTATCCGACGCCGACCAAGGTGGACTCGGTACGGGATTATCTCAAGGAAAATGGGTTTGAGCCATCCGAAGGCCTGTATATAGGCAACCAGACGAACTCGCTCGAGGAAAGGGACGGTGCACTGGTTACGATAAAAGGCCTTACCGTGCTGGCCGTTGACGAAGATCAGAATAATGTAGTCGAGGGCGCCCGCGCCATCGGCAAAGGCATGGAGGCCACGCAAAAAGAACTGGAAAGAATAGCGAACTTGCCGGACGAAGGACTTCCGAGATTCATCGCGCTGGATATTGACGGCACGTTGACAGGCAAGAAAACAATTGTAATAAATGGCGTGAAAAAGACAGTTTATGAGAATATTCTCGAAGATAGAAAAGAACTGGCCTATGCCATTGCCGAATTGTATGCAAGGGGAGTGAATTTGTCGTTTTTCACGGACAGCAACAGCAAAAACGCGAATGCAAACGTGCTGGAACCGCTTACTAAAATTATCAGCGAGCAATCAGGCGCCGCGGGAAATCCCATATACTTTTATGCTAACGGGCAGTCCACCAAGTTAGTCCTGAACAATACCGGGGACAAATGGGAAAGGAAAACGGATGTTTCCTATAAAAAGGAAGCGAAGATTTCCAGTGAAAATGCGGCGCTGATAATGAAAATACTCGGCGGAGTCGAGGAGAATGACAACGGCGAGGCGCGCCTCGACGGAGTTCTGGGAAATTATTACGGCACCCGACTGGCGCAGAAAGGGACGGACGGCAAATATGCCATGAGGGAAGGCGTAAAGAAAAAATTCACCAAAATTTCCTTTGGCGCTACCAAAAATGGCAACCTGGCATTTCCGTCAATACAGGTCAGGGACGGGATGCCGGACGGAACCGTGCCGCAGCTTGCGGTTGGCCCCCTTGCATCAAGCTTAAATGTCCCGGAAAATGAAGACTTAAGAGCGGGGCTTGTAAAGGAACTTGCCAATGCACTCGAACAGGCCAGCCGTGAAACGGTTGAAAAATCAGCGCCTGCTCCCGCCGACGGCATAATCGCAAAGTTATTGCAGAAAGCCGCGGCGCTGTTCCGCAAAAAATCGGTATTCGACACCCCCGCGGACGTGCTTGTTATCGGCGGCGGCAGCGGTACAAACAAGATAATAGAGATGTTCAAAACGCATTTCAAATGCAATGCCCAGTCCGTAATAAGCTTCATAGATAACGGCGGCAGCTCGAAAGACATCATGGACGACGTCGCGGCTGCATGGCTGCAAGACGGCTACGCCCCGAAACCCGCCCGCGATGCTGTAAAAACGTCAACCATTCCCCATCCCGGCGACATAATGAATTCAATAACGGGCGGGATAGACGAGGAGTGGAAGCGCTGGCTGTGCAACGGCCGCGCAAACGATGCGGCGACATTTGAAGAGCTTCTGGACAAAGTAAAAATCCAATGCACCGAAAAATACAGCGGCAGGACGGATGAAAAAGAAATAAATTCTTTCGTTGAAACGCTGCGCCCGTATTTTAAGCGCGTTGACAAAAAGTGGAAAGGAAAGATACGCGTTGCAGGCGAAAGCCACAGCATCAAAAATATCATTTTCCTTGCCTGCCTCGACGCGGAACATGCCTGCCCCGCCGGCTGGGTCGTTCCCCAAAGATACAATAAAGCACTGGAACGCGCGATGGCGATCGTCGGCAGCAGCGTTGTTTCGCTGCCCGCAAGCCCCATGACGTTCCGCGACATACGTTTCATCGCCACGCTTTCCGACGGAAATAAACTGGAAGGCCAGGAAGAAATAACCTCCTCCCTGCACGAGTGCAGCGCCCTGGAAAAAGCGGGGTTCTACGACAGCCATGGCAACCCGGTAAAGGTAAAGGCAAGCCCGCAGGTTATTTCCATGATACGCAACTCTAAAAAAATAATAATCGGCCCGGGAAGCGCGTTTTCAAGCGTGCTGGTAAACCTTATGGCCGGGGGCGTGGTGGAGGAATTGACAGCCGCAAAAAAACGGGGCGTTGAAATAGTATTTTTATTCAACACGACGCAGGACGTCGAAACCATGAACCACACCCCGAAATCGCTAATAGAATCGCTGGAGTGCTCAATTAATGAATCGCTCGGCATTCAATGTTCTTTCGGCGATTTCGTAACCCACGTCGTATTTAACAGGCCGCTTGAGGATGACCCGCTGTTAAAGCAATTCCTCGACGGCGAAGGCAAGGAGATAGACGAAATCGGCTCGGATACGTCCAGGCGCCCGCTTGAAATAGGCAAACACGCGCTGGACACCTTTAACATAAGCGAAGACGACCTGGCTTATTTTGAAAATAAAGGCATTTCCCCCCTCGTGGGCAGGTTCGCCTCGATATCCGATACCGGGCAATCCCGCAAAGCCGGCGATAAGAAGGCGGTTTCGCAATATCACTACACGCTGCCGCTGCTGGCATTCCTGTTTTCGTTATCGGGCAAGGTAAAGCCGTCCCGCGCGCATTACATAGCTGCCAGCGTCGGGGAAGTCGCGCGCTCATCCGGCGGGGAAACCGTAAAACATTTAATGCGTGAAATAGCAGCCTATATCAGGAACGGCAACAAATATTCGATACTCAGCGGCAACACGATGCGCGCCGCCGAAGAACTGATTATATCTGAGCTCAAGAAAGAACTTGATGACGACGATCTTCTGGTCAACGTTCCCGTAGTGGCCGACAACGGCGCCGAATTATGGATTTACGACACGGAATCAGGTAAATACGTGCTGCGGCACGCCGTTGACATGCAAAAGGAAATCGGCGAACGGGTGAACCTTGGCAGGGTAAGCGCAATCATAAGCGAAGCCATGAAGTTGTTCGGCACGGGTATAGAAAACCGCGGCCCTTACGTAGAAACGCGTTCCGTTAATTACAGGGGAAACGATATAACGACCCAGATTACTTTTTATCCCTTCGGCAAAAATCTGACTGAAGAGGAACGCAAAAATCTGGATCTTCCCGAAAGCAACCAAATACGCGACGCCTGCGCCGGTTATCTCAATGAAAGATTCGCCCATGAAGGCATCCGCCTGAATGCGTCCGTTCACGGTAAAACTTCAATAGATATTCTCAGCACCGGAATTGACAAGGCCTACGGCATCGGCCTTCTTGCCAGGCACTTCGGCGTCGAATCCGGGGAATTCATATACTTCGGCAGCGCGTTTGGCGCCGGAGAAATTGACGCACCCGTCGAATCGAAAGCGGGAATGCTGGTAAATCTCGGCAAAGGCCGGGCAAAAAATCCGAAAGCGCTCAACTTCACGCTTGAAAATGCCGGCGCCGAGGGCATGGCGCGCTTTATCTCGGTTATCAACTTAATTGACGGAACCATTTCCCGCGCACATGCCAGGGAGCGCTCCCTTACCCACTCAAGCACCTACGACATGGGAAGCGGAATGATTCAGGGGCTTGCGTCATTTCTGGGCCTGTTCGGCTGGAATCCGGCGATTTTACGGGATGGATACTTCATAATGCGGTTCTCCGAGATTGTGGCCGTAATTTTCAACCCGCTTGACCTGCCGTTCCATGCAAGGGACAACCTCAACGACTATCAAAAATGGGGCATAAATTTAGTCGCTATTATGACAGCCGCAACGATATTTTCTTATGCCTACGTTCTGCACGCTTCCTCAGGATTTACTTTCCTGGCCGCCGCCGCCGCATACTCCCTGTCTCATCCTCTCTACAACATCTTCTTCGGCACAGGCACCCCCGCCAACTCGCCGCTGACGACAGGTGAAACGATGGTTGACAAATACACCGACGTCTACACGTTTCCCAACAGGCTTGGGCGTACAGATGAATTTATTTTTGAATTACTGGGTGAAAACCATGCGGAGCAGGATACATTGGTAATTGATTTTGGAATCGGCTTCCCGCCATATACGGCAAGTGAACTCGCAAAGAAACTGGATGGCAGGGCGAAAGTGGTGGGCGTTGATATAAACGTACCCGAGTATGCGCTTGAAGTAAATACCGTTAATCACGTTGATTTACGTTCTTCAGATGACCAATTCGTCGCATTATTTGACCGCAATGGAAGGCTGACACACGCGTTCAATAAGTTATACGGCCCCGTGCATGAAAAAGATAAACATTATGCAACCAACGTAATGGAACATTTAATTGACGGCAAGCGGGATGAATATGAAGGCAACTATCTTACACGTTCACCAATGAAAGAATACGAAACGGATAACTTATCGTTTGATCTTGGAGGATTTTCTTACAACTCAAAACGAAAAGCGAAAATTATCAGAGTATTCAACGTTATGCAACATTACGGAGATTTAACGTTGCAGAATGTAGTAAATGAGCTGGGGCAAAGCCTCGAGGATGGCGGCTTAATCATAGTGGGCGAAAATAATAGCAGAAACGTGGAAACATTGATTATATACCGTAAGACAAATGGCCTGATTGCGCCATGGAAAGCCGGAACATTCGCCGGCATTGCCGGGTTGTCGGATTCCGGCAACGGCATCTCAACAGGCGAAGGATTTACGAGAGTTAAATACATGGGCGAATACCTCCCGGCTTTCAAGGATGCAAGCATTGCAATGGATAATGCAATTTCGGCGATAGATAAGCAGGAAAAAGAATTAATTAAGGGTTTAAATATCCAATTGGCAATACATACCGGGCGAATAAGAAATGATAACCAATTTATTGCAATTCATACTAAAGGATTGGCTGCCACTCGTAAGATACGCGCAACAACAGTTAATACACTTAAAAATCATGGATACGAGGTATCCGCCACCCGATCCGGCTACCTTCTCTTTGACCTGAATGAAAATGGACGGATAAAAAAAGCCCGCGCCGGTAACCGTAATAATTTAACGTCCCGCACGCAAGTGTTGCTTGATTATCATTACCTGCCGCCGTCGGCAACGCTTGAAGCTGTCAATACCTTCGGCGCCAGCACGATTGACGAACAGGGGAACATGCATCTCAATGTTTTCATACAGAACCGGAAGCCGGCTGATATGGATCGCTTGCGCTGGGAGCCTGCCGGTATAAGTGTTGAAGGAAAACCGCTCTGGGCAAGCGTTACGGCGGGAGTCCTGATGCTGTTAGCCGAGGATGCCGATATGCAAAGTATTGTTGAAAGCGTTAATAATGCGATAACAGAGAGGGAAAGAATTAAACCCGTTCGTAAAGCGACGGCCAAAATGAAATATTTTTTCAAATCACTTGGCATTGGCCTTAAATCTAAAGGATTTAAAACAGGCATTATAATTGATTGGACGACGGATGCTAAATATATTACGTATAATCCCCTCGGAATGCTTAAGGCGGGCCGGCGCTTTTTCAGCGATGACTCTGGCAACATTGACGCCGCAAGCATCCCGGCGACGCTTGGCGATATGCTGGCCGGGCGCAACGCCGACAGCTTCGTCATGGCGCGATCAAATAGCCTGCATGTTGACATCGAGCTTGACAGAGACAGAAACTTTATAAAAAATAAACTTGTCGAAATCATTAAAACCTTCGAAAAAACCGGCGGCGGCAGGCTGATCTTCGACGACACGCTTATCAATCTACTGGGAAACAAAACCGCGGAAGATATAGCGGAACGCGCAAAAAACAGCGGAGTCAAAGCCTGCGTCAACCTTACGCAGAAAAATCCGGCAGAGAGCGATCATTACATTGAAATGGGATTTGAGGAATACTGCCTGGAAACAGGCGACAAGTTCGTAATTCATGGCTTAGACGGAAATGGCGAGACATCCGACATATTAAGCGGGTACGCAAATGATGCGGAACTTTTAAGACAGTTATATCACAAATCGGCGAACGTGAACAAAACTCTTAAATTGAGCGAGCTTACCACTCTGTTAAGAGGCGGCGAAAGAGATATTCTCGAAATCGCAGGCATAACTGAGATGTTTAGAACGTTGATCCTCGGGATGTATAACCCGGTTGTAATTGACAAGGCTTATGTAAGAAAAGCCGCCCACGCGCTGGCAATGGAAAACCTGGGCGCGACATCGGACGCCGACATGGATGAGCTTGTTGCGACAGTAGCGCGAGGTGACAACGACCTTATCGCCGCCGTACGCAAATTGAACAAAGGCTGTGTTAACCTTTACATGGAAAAGATGGCGCAGGAACTTAAAGCGACGGGAAGGGAAAACGAAACTACGGGACTGCAAAATGAATTTGCAAAAGCGGTCGTTGAACGCCTGCTTGCGATTAACAGGCTTAAAAACGCGGAGCTTGCCAACCATGAACTCGAAGTTATACTGGGAGAAAAGCTGCTCGCGCAAAGGCTGATGGCTTCAGGCTCAAAAGCGCTATCCATAACGCCGGACGATTTCGTCAGCCAAAACGACGTCGAGACATTCGCCTTTTATTCCAGGCTTAACCTCAAGATAAAAGAGCTGTGCGCAGCCCCGGACATTCCGGAGGCCGTAAATGCAACTATAGAGCTTATCGCAACCCATGCGGAACGCAAGATTCCCAAAAACCGGATTAAGAAAGAAAAAACGTTGAATGCCCGTGAAATAACGAAACTCCTGGAAAACGCTTAATCGGCAATACTTGTTACACCCTTTTGAAAAATAAAATGCTATAATTTTTACTATGAATGAAAATGTCAACGAAAAAGTGATATTTTTTTCAAGCGCTCTCAGGAAGCGTTTGAGCGGTACTATCAGGCAAATCATACTCTTTGGTTCCCGTGCACGAGGAGATGCATACGAAGGATCAGATTATGATTTTGTCGTTATCGTTACTGAAAGAAACAAGGATATTATAGACAGTATACGAGAGGTAGAAGTCGAATTTATCAACCGTTTTGATGAAGTATCGGCAAGTTTGATTTACAACGAAGAGGAATGGCGACGGAGAAGAACTCTTCCGATAGGGATAAACATCGAACGGGAAGGAATTCGTATATGAATGAATCTGCCGGTATCAGCGCAATCATAGAGAAAGCCGAGTCAAAACTTAAAACCGCGCACATAGACT
>Ga0208953_1001090_pt1 | contig 18019 bp, 16 predicted proteins | sample RifOxyB2_FD_184033 | JGI IMG/M metagenome (GOLD analysis project Ga0208953, IMG submission 184033) | Groundwater microbial communities from Rifle, Colorado - Rifle Oxygen_injection B2 (SPAdes) | ecosystem: Environmental > Aquatic > Deep subsurface > Groundwater | place: USA: Rifle, Colorado... | reverse complement strand
AGGAGGCAGCGCCGAGGTCCTCGAGTACACACTCCTCAAGTTCGACCTCGAGGATGGCAGGAAGCTCGTGGCTGCGACGCTCAGGCCAGAGACCGTGTTCGGCCTGACCAACTTCTGGGTCAACCCCGAGGTCGAGTACGTGGACGCCCAGGTCGGCGGGGAGAAGTGGGTCGTCAGCAGGCCTGCGGCAGAGAAGCTCGCCTTGCAGATGGACGGCGTGAAGGTCGTGGGTTCCGCGGATGGGAGGGCGCTCATGGGCAAGAGGTGCAAGGCGCCATACACGGGCAAGATGATCCCGATCTTCCCCTCCAAGCTCTGCGACCCTGACGTCGGCACGGGGCTCGTGATGAGCGTGCCATCGGATGCCCCAGTGGACTGGATAGGCCTCGTCGAGCTCAAGAGGGACGGCGCTTCGATGAAGATTCACGGCATCACGCCTGAGATGCTCGACTCCGCGGCTCCAGTGGCGATAATAGACACGCCTGGATGGGGCAAGATGCCCGCCGTCGAGATCACCCAGAAGATGGGCATCGTCTCGCTCGACGACCCGAAGCTGGAGGAGGCCACGAAGGAGGTCTACAAGAGCGGCTTCCACAAGGGTGTGATGAACGCGTCGTGCTGCTCCTTCGCTGGACAGCCTGTGGAGCGCGCCAAGGACGCCATCAGGGTGGAGATCCTGGCGAACGGCCAGGGAGCGGTGATGTACGACCTCTCGGAGGAGGTCCTTTGCAGGTGCGGGGGAAAGGTGCATGTCAAGAAGATACCCGACCAGTGGTTCATCGACTACTCCAACCCCGGACTCAAGGTGCGCTCGAAGGAGCACGCCTCGACGATGAACATTCTGCCGAAGGAGTATTATGATAATATACAGAACGTCATCGACTGGTACAGGGAGCGCGCCTCCGTGAGGTTGGGGAACTGGCTCGGGACCAGGTTCCCTTACGACCCCAAGTGGATCATAGAGGCGATCGCGGACAGCACACTATACCCTGTCTACTACGTCATATCGATGTACGCGAACCAGGGGCTGGTCAAGCCTGAGAGCATGACGGAGGCATTCTTCGACTATGTCCTCCTCGGCGAGGGGACCGCGGAGGAGGTGCGCAGGGCGACAGGAGTGCCTGAGGCCACCCTCGACCGCATCAGGAATGAGTTCGAGTACTGGTATCCGCTGGACATCAACCTGGGCGGGAAAGAGCACATGACCGTGCACTTCCCCGTGTTCCTCATGAACCATGTGGCGATCCTGAGGCCCCAGCACTGGCCGAGGGGAATACTGGTCAACTGGTACATCACATCGAGCGGCGGGAAGATATCCAAGTCGAAGGGCGGCGCCCAGCCCATAACCGACGCTGCGGAGAGGTTCGGCGTGGACGCTCTCAGGTTGTTCTACGCCCACATCGCGTCACTGTACGTGGACGTCGTCTGGGAGGATGATAGGGTGGAGCACTACGGGGACAGGCTCGCCCGCACATGGTCCCATGTCCACGAGTTGCTCTCGATGGGCTCCGAGGAGTCGACGCCGATGGACGCGTGGCTCGCGGCCAGGGCCGAGTCGAGGCTTGCCAGGCTGAGATCGTACATGGATGCGTACGATCTGAGGTCGTACTCGAACGAGATCTACTTCGAGATCCCTCAGGACCTCAGGTGGTATGTGAAGCGCGGGGGCAGGAGCAAGAGCGCGGTCAGGAAAGCCCTCGAGACATGGGTCACCCTGATGGCCCCAGTGACACCGCACATCGCCGAGGAGCTGTGGGAGGCCTTGGGCAAGGAGCGGTTCGTGTCGGTCCATCAGATCCCCGAGGCGAATGTGACGGAGGGAGTCCTCAGGGAGGAGGCCAAGGAGAAGCTCGTCGAGGGCCTCGTCAGCGACGTCTCCGAGATACTGAAGGTCACAGGGGTCAAGCCGGCGAAGATGGTGGTCATGGTCGCGCCGAAGTGGAAGCGCGACATGCTCATCGATGCCTTGGCCCAATCTAAGGCGAAGGTGGACATCTCGTCCCTGATCAAGTCCGCGATGGCGAAGATGCCTGAGGCGAAGAAGGAGGTGCCGGCGTACGCCAAGGAGCTGGCCTCTGAGCTCGCCCGGTCATCCGAGCAGGACCGGAAGACGATGTCGCTCGACATCGACGAGCTGGACGTGCTCAAGGGCGCGTCGCAGTTCCTGGGCGGCCAGTTCGGGTGCGATGTCAGTGTCTACACAGCAGATGACCCGGCCAGGGCCGACCCCAAGGGTAGGGCGAGGTTCGCCAGGCCAGGACGCCCAGCGGTCTACGTCGAGTGAGGTGCCCGGTCTGCCGTGCGCCCCGCGATAACAGGGTCCGAAAGGATTAAGACGAGTCTGACTAGATATGACTACACTGGTCGTTATCATGCGTTCCTGGACCGTTGCTATCGTGCTGATATGTTGCCTAGCACTTCTACTCGCCCCGTCGTCCGGCGCCGAGGCCCAGGACGGAGACACGATCTCGATCGAGTCTAGACTCACCATCACTGCCCTGGACACGCTCGAAGGGCGCGGCAGCGTCCAGTACTACATCGAGGGCGCTCCGGCAAGCGCACTCAGGACCGCCTTCCTGACATCCTTCGACGCCAACAGGAACCTGTATGTCGACGCGTCGGAAGTCATCAGATTCCTGGCCGACCTGGGTGATGAGCTCGAGGGAAGGCAGTACTGGGGCGTGGCAATCGAGAACCCGACCAACTACTCTGCCATGACGGAGTCCGATGTGACGAATCGCACATCCGGGTTCGTGAGCACGTTCCCTTCCTCGACGGATCCGATATCCTTTGGCTACGACTTCGAAACCAGCGGTGAGAGCACAACGAAGCTCCTCCGCCTGTCAGAGCTGGCTGTCCAGACGTTCATGGGCTCGGTCGAGGCTGTCGCTGGGCTCACATTCGAGGGCACTCTGGAGGTCAGCGACCGGGTGATGATGTTCGGCCTTGCGAGTTTCACGACACCTGACCTCATCGACGGGAAGATATCCGAGCTGAGGACCCCCATCGGCAGCGTCATGTGGTATTCATTCTCGGCAGAGGTGGGGACCGCGAACCCGCCCGCCAGCGAGACCTTGACGTTCGAGAGGTTCAACCTGCTCGAGAACCAACAGATGGCGTTCATCGTCCTGGTGATCGCCTGCACGCTCATCCTCCGGGTACCGGCCAAGAGCTTCGAGAAGTACAGGCTCCAGCATCCGAAGAAGTTCAGGAAGTCCGCCAAACCGCTCCCGACTGTGAGGGTGTTCTCATGGTCGATAGTGGCGGTCCTCTGCGCGCTGTATCTGCTCCCGTTCATGTTCTCCTTCGCCGACAGGAACCTGCTCATCTACTCGTCATATCTGTACATCTTGGCCCCCGCCGCCGTCCTCGGCACGTATCTCTTCACCAGAGGCATGTACAGCATGGCAGCGCTCCGTATCCCGGAGGACATCGTCATCGAGGTCAAGCAGGCGCTCGTGAGGCCGGATGGGGACGCCGGCGAGCTGAGGTGCCAGATATGCATGATGCCCATAGATGCCGGGCTCGACCTGTACGAGTGCGTGTGCGGGTATGCGATGCACATGGCCTGCGCCCAGCGGTTACAGACATGCCCCCAGTGCGCGGCGGTGCTGTTCCCAGAGCACACACGCTCGATCGAGTGCAAGTCGTGCGGCGAGACATTCCTCACGTCGGGCGAGGAGGACCCGTTCGCGCTCCAGTGCACCAAGTGCGGGGCGTTCCAGGAGGAGGTCAAACCGAGCAAGAACTACCTCGTGGTCGACGTCGATGCGAAGAGGGCCTACAACATGATCCGGTCCATGGGTCTCTCAGGGAGGCCGGCTATGGTGCTTACATCCGAGTTCCCCGGCAAGGTCAGGGAAGAGAACGAGCTGGGGGACGATTTCGAGGTCAAGTGGCTCACGGAGAGCTCGGGCGATATAGACAGCGTCAACATCAAGGACCTCGACGGGGACGTGATGGAGGCTGTATCCACGTTCCTGATGACGACCAAGCGCTCAGGCCTGCTCATGGACGGCATCGAAGCCATCGTGTCGGAGAACGGTTTCGAGGCGGCCCTCGCCTTCGTCAAGCGCATGAACGACCTGGCGACCATCCACGGCGCGTCGGTCATGATGTGGATCGACAGGAACAGGATGCCGGAGGACCAGAACATCGCCATCAGCGACGAGTTCGACGAGATCCACGACTACCTCTGAGCTCCTTCCCGGCCCAACGCTTGTAGAGCCTGTTCTCGACGCCCAACACATCGAGCACCCTTCCTACGACGAAGTCCACCATGTCGTCGACCGTCTTCGGGCTGGGGTAGAACGCCGGGCACGCGGGCAATATGACCGCTCCCGCGGACGACAGCCTCTCCATGTTCGATAGGTGTATCGTCGACAGAGGGGTCTCCCGGACCACCAATACGAGCTTCCGCCGCTCCTTGAGCGCGACGGATGCCACCCTCGTGATGAGGTTGTCCGCGATGCCGCACGCGATCTTGGACATCGTCGATGCGCTGCACGGGATGATGACCATCGCGTCGAACTTGACGGAGCCAGACGACACGGGGGCTGCGAGGTCCGAGTTGGAGAAGTGGCCGTCCCCGAGGGATTCTATCTCCTTCCTGTCTAGTCCGGTCTCCTGCTCGGCTATGGCCGCGGCATCGTCAGAGACGATGACGACCTTGTGTCCGCGGAGTGCCTTCAAGAGCCTTATGCCGTATATGCTCCCAGATGCCCCGGTCAGGGCGACTACCGTCGTCACGAGCCCGGCTAGGAGCTCCCCATGACAAAAGCCTTTTCATCCATGGACGCATGCCAGGTCGTTCGCGTGCGCGATGTCTGGCACCATCGATAGGCGGCAAGGATTTAAATAAGTGGAGCCTCTTATCCGCGATTTGCCACCCATGTGGCACATGGACCAGTGGCAATTGCATCTCGTTTGAGGTAATCCGATGGCTACAGCGTTTGACGTACCCCCGAACAAGCTCATACCGAAGATTGCGGACGAGCTCAGGAAGCTCGAGACGATAAAGGCCCCAGAGTGGGCGGCCTATGTCAAGACCGGCCGGCACACCGAGAAGAGCCCCATGGAAGAGGGCTGGTGGTACACCAGGTCTGCCGCGATGCTCCGCAAGATATACATCGAGGGCCCGATCGGCACCACAAGGCTGGCGGCCAAGTACGGCGGCACCGCCGACAGGGGTTCCAAACCCGACAAGGCAGTCCGGGGTTCAAGGTCCATCTCCAGGCACACTGTGCAGCAGCTTGAGAAGAGCCAGCTGATACACAAGGAGAAAGACGGTGGCAGGGCGGTCACCGCCAAGGGCCGCAAGCTGGTCGATTCGTTGGCCACGCTGGTCCTCAAGGAGATGGCTGCCCAGAACCCGGAACTCACCAAGTACCTGTGAGTGAGCCAGTATGGCGGACGATACAGAGCTCGACGCATTGAGGCAACGGAAGCTCCAGGAGCTTCAAGTCAGGGCGCAGCAGGAGGCCGTGGCGCAGGAGCAGGCGAAGCAGCTGGACACGCAGAGGGCCATGCTCATGCGGCAGATACTCACCCCCGAGGCGAGGGAGCGTCTGGCGAACCTGCGCATGACACGCCCGGACCTCGTGGAGCACGTCGAGAACCAGCTCGTGATGCTGGTGCAGTCCGGAAGGGTCACGGACAAGATAGACGACTACACGCTCAGGCAGCTGCTTAGGCGGATAATGCCTGCAAAGCGTGAGATCAAGATCGAGAGGAGATGACGATGGCCACGCACAAGCCACACGCGAGGAAGCTCAGACTGATGAGGGCGACCAAGAGCAACAGGAGGGTCCCAGCCTGGGTGATGATGAGGACGAACAGGACCTTTCTCAGGCATCCGAAGAGGAGACAGTGGAGAAGGACCAAGCTGAAGGTGTGAGGGGCTAAACATGGCAGAAGATGTCGAGAGGATATTCACAGTTCCGCTCAGGATGACGAAGCAGATCCCGAAGAGCAAGCGCGCGCCAAGGGCCATCAAGGAGGTCAAGGACTACGTGAGGCAGCACCTCGCGGATAAGTCCATGTCCAAGGACGACCTCCCCGCGAAGGATGTCTGGATAGATTACAAGTTGAACGAGCACCTCTGGTCGAGGGGCATCGAGAACCCGCCGAGCAAGGTCCGCGTCAAAGCCATACGGTTCGAGGACGGCCTCATCGAGGTCTCCCTGCCGGAGGAGTAGTCCTCCTGGAGTAGGACCTGATGCTTAGGCTCGGCGACGTCTTCGGCAGCGCGTACTTGGGCGTTTACTGCTCTGCGAGTGAGCGTTTTGCGATTCTGCCCGAAGGGGTGGAGAAATCCTTCGTCAAGGACGTCGAGGAGGTCCTCAAGGTGGAGGTCGTGCGCACATATATCGCAGGCTCCACACTCGTGGGCTCGCTCGTCGCGATGAACTCGAACGGCGTGATAGTCACCAATTTCGCTGAGAAGCAGGAGTTGGCGAAGCTCCCGAAGGACCTCAGGATAGGCGTCATGGAGGAGAAGCTGAACGCCGCGGGCAACAACATCGCCGCGAACGACAAGGCCGCGTGCGTGCACCCAGCCGCGTCCAGGTACTCCCTGAGGATAATCGAGGACACGCTGGGCGTAGAGGTCCACCTGGGCGCCATCGCAGGCACGGAGACCGTCGGGTCCGTGTGCCTCGCGACATCGAAGGGCGTCGTATGTCACCCGAGGACGTCGGAGGACGAGCTGAAGGGGCTCTCGTCATTGTTCGGGGTCCCTGCCGCGGTCGCGACCCTGAACTACGGTACGCCGTACCTGGGAGCATGCGCGATCGCGAACAGCAAGGGCGCCATTGTGGGCTCTACGAGCACACCGATAGAGCTCGGCCGCATCGAAGACGGCCTGGGCCTTTACTGAGAATCATACCTACGGGGAGAACAGCCAGACCTCGGTCCCTGCCTCGGGCAGGTCCTCAGGGGTGAAGTCCACTTCGTTCCCCACCTTGACGACCTGGTCCTTGCCGCACAATGCCAGGAAATCCTGCACCGGCTTTATCGAGAGTGACAGCCCCTGGGTCCTGTAGTGCATCGGCACCGCGACCTTCGGGGCGATCCTGTCGATGATCCTCTTCGCGGCATCAGGTCCTATCGTGAAGACGTCGCCCACGGGCACGAACAGGACGTCGACCGGGGATATCTTCTCGATGGTCGCATCATCCAGGTCATGCCCGAGGTCCCCCAAATGGCAGAAGGACATGCCGTCGAGCTCGAACCTGAACATGACTATCTTGCCGCGCTTCGCGCCACCGACCTCGTCATGGCTCGCCTCGAGGCCCTCCACCCTCACGCCCTGCTCAACTGTCATGATCGGTGTGGAGAGCACGCGCGCGTCCTGTTTCTTCACCAGCCTGGCGCAGTTGTGGTCGAAGTGGTCGTGAGAGACGAGCACGAGGTCCGCCTTCGCCTTCGGGGGTGCGATGCCTATCGACTTGCCGTCGTGCGGGTCAGTGACGACCTGCACACTGCCATCTATCTCAAAACATGCGTGACCGTGCCACCTGATGCGCATGCGTCCGCCCCCGGGATGAAGTAATCATGGATTCCGTACTTAACACAGCCGGTGGTGCGCTCGGCCCTCTCAACCCTTGACCTTCCGGACGGTCCTGACCTTCCTGGTCTCCTGCGCTTCTGGTTCGGGTTGTGCAGGCTTTGCCTCGGCGTGTTTGACCTGCCTCACCTGCGGGGCTGGGGCCTCTACGGGCCTCTGGGGCGCGGGTACTGGCTTCGGTTCAGGCCTGGGCGTAGGCGCGGGTTCAGCGACTGGGGCCTTGACGCTCCTGACCTTCCTGGTCTTGGCTGCTGCGGGCTCCTCCGGGACGACCTTCGCAGACGCCGGCTGATGAGTCGGCGCTGGCACATGTCTCTGGACGGGTGGTTCCGGCTGCCTCCTGACCTGAGGGACCTCTCTGTGGATCAGATCTTCGGCGGTGTGCGCTACCTTCGGCTGTGCGCGTTCCTCGGGCTCTGGTGCCGCCCGGGCGGCGATTTGGGCCGCTTCGGCTCTCTCAAGGAGCGGGCTTCTGAGCGTAGATTCTATCTTGTGATTCACAGTGCCCGGCTCGAACTTCTGCTTCTCCAGAAGCAGGTCGCGCTCGAGTTTCTCTATCTGGAGGATCCACTCATCCTCCTCCTCGAAGTCCCATCCGCAGAATTCGCAGATGTTCGCTTCGAGCGAAACGCCAAGACCACAGCTAGGGCATTCTTTCTTGGGTTCACCGCGGTCCATTTTTTTGCCCATCGCTCAGATAATTCGATGGACATTATATAAGCACTTCTACAGGACAATGCAATCATGCGCCAGTGCCCCGAATAGGCATAGTCAAATACCTTATCTGGCGATTACTGGACGGAAATGAAGACCTTAGTGCTATGCGTCGACCGTGACGACGACCTCGGTGTCAAGGCAGGCGTCAACGGCCCCGTTATAGGTAGGAAGGAGAACCTTGACGCAGCACTGGCGCTTGGCCTTGCGGACCCCGAGGAGGTCGATACCAACGCCATCCTGTCAGGCCTGCAGTTGTACGACGACCTGACGAAGCGGGGCATCGACGCTGAGATAGCCACAATATCCGGGGATTCGCACGTCGGCTTCCAATCCGACCTCATACTGACCACGCAGCTCGAGAACGTCCTGGAGGTGGTCAAGCCGGATCGCGCCATCCTCGTCAGCGATGGCGCCGAGGATGAGTCCATCTATCCGGTCATATCGTCCCGGATCAAGATCGATTCTGTGAGGAGGGTGTACGTCAAGCAGAGCAAGAGCATCGAGGGCACGTACTACATGATTGTCAAGACCCTCCAGGACGAGAAGATGAGGCGCCGGTGGATAGTCCCGTTCTCACTCGTGTTCATCATCTGGGGCTTCCTGTCGTTCGTCACCAAGGTCATACAGTTCCGGGACGGCAACTATGAGGATATAGGGCTCCTGTCCCAGATGGCCTTCGGCGTCATCGGCGTCGTCCTTGGGTTCTACCTGATAGGTTGGGCGTATAGGTGGGCAGAGCAGTTCAGCGAGAGGATGACGCGCATGAGCAGGTCCATCAGACAGGGGAGCCTTGCCATACCCTTCGCGATCATAGGCATCGTCCTCGCGGTCGTGGGTGTCCTGATAGGCTACGACATGGCTGTGTCGTACAGGGAGGCGCTGCTGGAGCACGAGAGGAGCCTGGCCATATCCATCCTGATATTCGTGTCAGGCTCCGTCTGGTTCGTCGTCTTCGGCGTGTTCTCATACGAGACGGGCAAGTCTGTCACGTCCTTCCTTCAGACGGGCAAGATACGCTGGTCCTTCATCGTGATGATGGTCTCGGTCCTGGCGACAGGCTTCATCGTCCAGGGATCCGCGGACGCGCTCTCCTACTTCGTCGGCTATGGGGAGTACGACCTCCTTATCATCATGGCTGAGATGATCACAGGCATCCTAATCGCCGTCTTCAGCTCCGTCCTGAACGCCTCTTTGAGGTCAGAGTCGGGTCGGAAGGGTGCGTCCGCAGGGGCGTGAGCCCGTGAGGTTGGATGCATGGCTGCCGATGTATCATGAGATATGTCGTGAGTTCGCATACGACGAGGCCGCCGATGCACGCAGCGCGGAAATCCTGTCATCGATCCTATCGTCCCGCAGGGTGCCGGCCGTCCAGGAGCTCATGTCGGAGTGCCCCGCGAAGGTGACCATTTGCGGGGACGGCCCGTCCCTTCCCGAGGCCATATCGTCCGATCCTCCCAGAGGGTACGTGGTCGCGGCCGATGGAGCCACGACCACTCTGGCAGCGTCGGGTCTGAGGCCAGACGCGATCGTCACAGACTTGGACGGTGATGTCGAGCACCAGGTGACGGCCAATTCCATGGGCACACTTGTCTTCGTCCACGGGCACGGGGACAACCTGGATGCCATCCGGGCGGTCGTGCCGAGATTCGAGGGACGCGTGGTCGGTACATGCCAGGGCCCTCCGTCAGGAGGCCTCGTCAACATGGGCGGGTTCACGGACGGAGACAGGGCGGCGTGCATATTCTCAGGCCTCGGCGCACGGAAGATAACGCTCGTGGGGTTCGATTTCGAGAGGCCTTCTTTGAAGGCCTCCAGACCCTCTGATGTGAAGAGACGGAAGCTCGCCTGGGCGAAGAGGATACTGGAGACTCTCGTCGAGCAGGGAGTGCGAATAGACGGGCTCTGATGGGCATGGGCCATCTCTCGCACGCGTGCGACATCTTTTTAGCACCGTACTGAGTTCACGTCGCTGGGACTGGGATGACTGTTGTCACGATGCAACAGGTTGAGATAGCTCTCAAGAGGACCCTCGGCAAGAAGGGTATGTCCGATGACGAGGTCAAGCGGATGGCCGAGTACCTCATGAGTTTCTTCGGCTACACAGACGAGGTCATAGACAACAGGCTCACGCCCGAGGACCGGGACGTCTTCTACATGCTGGAGGAGGAAGGCCTCCTGACGACGACTCAGGAAGAGGTCCTGCTCAAGAAGGGGAAGCTGTGGAGGATACATTACTGGATCCTCAAGAAGGACCAGATCATCCGCCTCTCCTCCGGGGACGAGGGCGAGAAGCCGAAGGCAGCGGCCGAGGAGGATGTCTACGACCAGCTCTCGGACGAGGAATGGGCGAGGCACAGGCCATCCATGTCCGGGACACAAGAGGACAAACCCTCCAAGGATGAAACGAATTAATACCGGTAGCCGCATGGCCTCACGGCTGGTCTCACTAGATGAACGGGTATCTCATCGCACTCATCGTACTCTCCGCCTGGATTGCGGCGGTGTATCTGCTCAACAGGTCCAAGTGGTTCGATAGGCACGGCATGAGCCTCATGGGCCCGATGGTCATGTGGAAGACCAGGAAGGGCAGGGAGTTCATCGACAGGGTCGCGATGAGAAAGCGCCTATGGTCGTTCTACGGCAAACTCTCGCTCTGGATATGCGCCGGCGCGATGGTGACGATCATGACCCTCCTGCTCTGGGAGGCCACGATCGTGTCCCAAGTGGAGGAGGCTCCGTCGCCGGAGCTGATACTGGGCATCCCTGGCATCAACCCCATCATCCCACTCTGGTACGGCATCCTGGGCCTTGTGGTCGCCATCGTCGTGCACGAGCTCTCCCACGGGATAATCACCCGGCTCGGCGATATGAAGATCACATCCCTCGGTATCCTGTTCTTCGTGTTTCCAGTCGGAGCGTTCGTGGAGCCCAACGAGTCCGAGCTGCAGAACACGACCCGGCTGAAGCGAGCGAAGGTGTTTGCCGCAGGCCCCGCGAGCAACCTGTTGCTCGCGATGGTCGTGCTGGGCATCTTCTCCGGATTGATGATGTCCTCGGTCCAACCGACCCATGAAGGCGCACTGACAACAGGCGTCGTCGAGTCGTCGCCAGCTTACTACGCAGACATACCTCAAACGAGCGTGGTCGTTTCCATCGGGGGACAGAGCGTGACATCTCCCGAGGATGTCGACCAGATATCTGCCATCGACCCGGGAACGGCAGTGTCCGTCGACTACTATTTCGAAGGGGAACTGGAGACCGCCGAGAACATCGTGTACGGCATGGTCGTTTCCTACGCGGTGGAGGGGTATGCCGCAGACGAGAGCGGTCTTGTCGCAGGCATGGTTCTCACAAGCATCAATGGCACTTCTGTCAGGAACATGGACGATCTCAGGGACGCTATGGACCTGACCGTGGCTGGCCAGGTCGTCGATGTGTCGGCCATGTCTTACAACGTTACTGCAGATGCCTTCGTCGTGGACCCCGAGATCACCTCGCTGACGCTCTCAGACAAGCATGATTTCTACTCCGAGTACTACCCCGGTGAGAACGAGGACGCATTCATCGGCGACGGATACCTCGGCGCGGGCTTTCTCCCGATGGGCCTGAACCTCCGCGACGCGAACTACTACTCCTCGATGCTCGCGCACCCGTTCGAGGGCGACGACACGCTGGACGAGTTCTCAATGTCCTGGCTCAGGCTGATTGCGCTGCCTTTCCTCGACCTCGCTCCAATCAGGTCTCCTGTGACAGACCTGTATGAGCCCACTGGTGCAGTCTCGTGGATGCCTGACGGAGTGTTCTGGATACTGACCAACTCGCTCTACTGGATATTCTGGTTGAACTTGATGATCGGCCTGACGAACGTGTTGCCCGCGGTCCCTCTGGATGGCGGATACCTGTTCAGGGACGCGTTCGACTACATCGTGAGCAAGGCCCGGTCCGGGTACACGAAGGAGCAGAGGGAGAAGGTCGTCGGGACAATAACGCTCGCTTTCGCGCTGATGGTCTTGTTCCTGATACTCTGGCAGTTGGTGGGCCCAGCAATCCTCAACTGAGGAAAGTGTTTTATTACCCAATCTGTTACCAAGTCCGGTATCATGTTCTCTCCAGAGAAGGACTTGAGGGACCTCGTGCTCGAGGTGCTCAAGAAGGACCCGGCCTCCATCAGCGGTGTCAGCAGGGAGCTGGCATCGAGAGGGGTCAAGATGCACAGGCTCGAGCTCACAGGATATCTCAAAGCACTGGCTGACCTCGACATACTCAAGGAGAAGGACATCAAGCCCGCGAAGGTGTTCTCCCTTTCCGGGGGGAGAGACCGCAGCCTGTACGAGATGATTGGCGGCTGCGTGAACGCGATGCCTGGGACGGCGACGGAACGCGCCACGATCGCCGCGTACTGCCTCCAGCGGCTTTTCAAGAGGGCGGTGTTCGACATGGAGGTCAGGAGATGCGGCGTCGACGGCATCGTCGAGGGCAGGAAAGCCACGCCCGATGAGAGGGCGGATGCGAAGTCCCTCCTCACAAGACTTGGCTACAAGGTCCCGAACAGTGACATACCCACAATCGTCGAGGCCGACCTGGAACCACTCTTCGTCAGGGTCATCGCCGACGTCGTGGTCGATAGGTTCGGGCTGCGCTCCCACGCGAAGGAGACCGTCCAGACGAAGCTCTGAGACACTCAATTTATCTACTGGCTTGGGCGTTAGGCTTTTCGTGGAGCTGGCGGAGATCATCCAGAGGGTCAGGTCGTACCGCGGAGTCGTCAGGAAAGCGCCCATTGAGTCGATCGCGCGCATTCTGATGCCGGAACACCACGGAAACCTACTGGCTGCAACAGGTGAGGACTCGGCTGCCATCAGGCACGGGAAGGAGGTCCTTCTGCTGGCGGCCGACGGCATCATCCAGGACCTTGTGGACAAGGATCCGCGCTGGGCGGGCTATTGCTCCGTCCTCGTGAACGCGAACGATATCGCGGCGATGGGCGGCATCCCACTCGCAGCGGTGAATGTGCTTTCGTGTGGGGATGCGGATGTCAGGTCTCGCTTGGTGAATGGGATGAGGGATGCTTGCGACAAGTTCGGCGTTCCGATGGTGGGCGGACACCTTCACCCGGATACCAGCTACGCAGCGGTCGACGTCGCAATGCTGGGTAGGACGACACCGTCGAGGTTGGTCTTGAGCAGCGGCGCCAAGGTCGGCGACTCTGTCGTCTTCGCCATGGACCTCGACGGTCGTTTCACTCCCGGCATACCTTATTCCTGGGACACCACGAGTCGCAAGAGCCCCGAGGATGTCCAGTCGCGTCTGGGGGTCATGCACAAATTCGCCCCTATGATGACCGCGGGCAAAGACATCAGCAACCCAGGGTGTCTCGGCACGCTTGGCATGCTCCTCGAGGCGAGCTCCAAGGGTGCACATGTGGAGGTTGATCAGATACCGATGCCGGCGCGCGAGGACCCGCTCCAGTGGCTGCTTGCATACCAAGGGTGCGGTTTCGTCGTCACATGCCCCGCGAAGAGCGCTGGCCGACTCTGTTCAGGGTTCGAATCTGCCGGGCTCACTGCCGCGGTCTGTGGTCGAGTGAAACCTGGCAGCCGTCTCGAGCTGGACAACGGGGATGAGACGGGCGTCCTGTTCGACTTCAGGATCGATAGGCTCGGGTGCCGCATTCCGCAAAAGATATGAACTGGCACCAGCTTCATGTGTCATCTGGAGAGCGAGAAACACGGCAAAACAGCGGTTAGCAACCAATCCGAGAGGGCGCCTAATAGCTCGGGTAGGTTGAGCTAGTAAAAGGGTGCTGTCACGCTGCGGCATCCACCGTGCTCGACTCTCTCTTTTCATTCCTACAAATGGCCGACGTCTTACGTCCTTCGTGTGCTGGATTCACCATGTGAAAATGAAGTGCTAGGCGACTGGGGTTGCCGGCCTCCCCTGCACCAGCTACCCATCGACCTCCTCGACCCCGCTTCCCGGTGAGCGTTGATAGTCCGCGGTGAGGCTGCTCCCGTCAGGGCCTGACCCGATCTCCGCGACAAAGGCCGACGCCCCCGCCCTCCGGCAGGAACATGCGGCCGCCTTCAGCCCCATCGGACAGGATCTCACTGTTGGTCGTTGGACTGGCACCGGTTCGGTTACGACGTCCCCAGCTGTCACCCCCACTGTCGACGATTTTGGTGTACAAGGACACGCCGAACGTCCCGGTCTAGCCTAGCCTTCGTCATTAGAGATGAACACATAGATGGAGTTTTGCATCTGCACGTCGCGTTCTTCGCAGTGCTGCATTCGGTGCAGTGACGGACTCTCATTGACCGAGTCTCGACACCATTATCCGATATCCGCTGACTATAGCGCTGACACTCTAATCACCTTAATATAGCATCAAGTGTGTTGGGGGAAAAGCGTTTGGGGATGGGACCAGCATCTTGCTGGCTTCCCGACTCAGAGTCAACCAAGGGGATAGATGGAGAGTGGTTGAAGCATGATATGGGGTAGAGGAATAACAGCGCTAGCTTTGTGTGTATTGATGTTCTGTGTGGCTATCATCGCGCCTGTCGTTGGCGTAGGCCAGGTCGAAGGAGTCGCCGCGGACGAGATCACGATGACCGTTGGGACGCTTCAGGATCCAGGGACGCTCAACCCGTTCTCGATGACTCTCAGCATGGCATACACGATATCGTTCCTGATGTATGACACACTGAATTCGGTCGAGCCGGACCTTTCCAGCGGTCCGCAGCTCGCGAGAGAGTGGTACCATGACGACACCGGGACCATCTGGTACTACAACCTGTCTCAGGACTCCTACTGGCATGATAATGTCCAGGTCACTGCGGAAGACGTGGCATTCACGTTCAACCTGATCAAGGACAACAAGGACACCTGCGCTCTCTGGATCGACTATCTGGCCAACATCACCGAGACCGTGGCTGTCGACGACTTCACCGTGAGGGTCACGACGGAGGTCCCGAAGGCGACCATGCTCAGCCTGAACGTCCCGATTTTGCCGAAGCACATCTGGGAGAACATACCCGTGGATAAGCTGGACATGGCGGACTACTGGAACACCCAGTATTTCCCCACTGGGCCTGTCGGCTCCGGACCATTCATCCTGGATGAGTACGTGAGGGACGACTTCATCAGGATGTTGACTTACACGAACTACTCCATCGATTCCGCGGACTTCGACATACTGCTCTACAAGGTGTACACGGATGACACGTCGATGATCAACGCTCTGAACTCAGGCGACCTGGATGTTGCGACCAGCGTGCCAACAGATGCCTGGGACGCAACTCTGGCTGCGGACGACATCGATGGCCAGGCCGTCAAGGCCCTGTCCCTCTTCGAGCTCGGCGTCAACTGCATGCCTAAGGACTTGCGGGAGAACTTCAATCAGGCCAGCGAGAACCTGGAGATGAACAACGTTGCGGTGAGGCAGGCGATCGCGATGTGTGTCAACAAGGAGTACATCGTGACCACCATCCTGAACAACTTGGCCGAGCCGGGCAGTTCCCTCATCCCGACCGCGACGGATACGTGGCACTACGATGTGCCCGCAGAAGAGGTGTGGAACTTCGACATAGATGCCGCTAATACCCTCCTCGACTCCGCGGGGTATACGGCAGACGAGGACGGAGACGGCATCAGGGAGAATGCGTCGAACGGTGTCGAGCTCGACCTCATCTTCTACTACAGGAACGATGTCACAGTGGCAGACCAGTTGGCGGCCGAGGAGATAGCGACTTCGCTTGAGCAGGCGGGCATACTCGCGACTCCGCAGGGAATCACCGAGAGCACCCTGTACACATACTGGTACCAGGCGAGGTACGACCTGTACATCTGGGCTTGGGACACCGATGTTGATCCCTCGTTCATGCTGTCCGTGATGACGACCGACCAGATCCCCGACGATCCGACTGACTGGACCGCGTGGTCGGACTGCTTCTACGCGAACCCGTACTACGATCAGTTGTTCATCAAACAGCAGAACACCGTCGACGAGGATGAGAGGCAGGCGGTCATCTTCGAGATGCAGCAGATCTTGTACCGGGACTGCCCATACATCGTGCTGTGGTACCCGTTCGGTCTATACGCCTACAGGACCGACGTGTTCTACAACTTCCCTGACATGACCACATATCCGGGGAAGACACCTGGGTCGATGTGGTTCTTCTTCGATGTCATGATCATCGGAGGGAATACCGCTCCGTATGATGTCGACGCGGGAGAAGACCGGACTGTGATGGAAGGCACCGAGCTGTCATTCGTGGGTTCTGCCGCTGATGTCGAGACCCCGACCGAGTTGACCTTCGAATGGACCTTCGTCGAACCGGACCTCACAGAGAGCGTTCTCACGGGGGCGACTGTCGACTATACCTTCGAGAACATAGGTGAAGTCGCGGTCACATTGACTGTGGCGGACCCGGAAGGACTTGAGATGTCCGACGAGTTGACAGTGACGGTCATTGAAGTCCCGGAGGACGCTGGTTGGATAAATGGATTCGTGAAAGACCCGTCGGAGGCCCCGTTGGCGAGCGTGTCCATCACGAATGGCGTGTTGTCCGTCACGACCGATGAAGACGGGTTCTATAACCTCACAGCGTCCGAAGGCACATACACTGTGAACGCGAGCCTGGCGGGCTATGGTTCATCGGAGGCCGACGTGGATGTGGTCGTCAACGAGACCGTGTGGCAGAACTTCACGCTGGATGTGTCCGTCGGTGCTGTTGAGGGACATGTGTATGATGCGGTGACAGGCGACGGGGTAGCCAATGCGTCCGTGAAGCTCGTGGGTACCACAAAGATGGTTCTGACCGATGATGCTGGATACTACACCTTCGAGCAGATCACGCCAGGTTCGTACACGCTGAACGTGACAAAGACGGGATATGAGTCGAACCAGACAACGATTGAGATCGTCGCTGGCGAGACCGCGTTGGGGGACATGAACCTCGAACCTGAGGTCAACCCATCAGGCGGTGGCATTAGCGGAACGACGCTTGCCATCATCGGCGTCGTAATCGCTGCAGCAATCGCTGGCGTCGTCGCTGTGACCATGATGAAGCGCAAGAAGGCCGCACAGCCGCCAGAGCCGCCCCCGCCAACCCAATGAGCAAGGTGCTGAGAGCTCAAACCCGAAGAAACCCCTTTCATTTGATTCACTTTCCGAAAATGTGATATCATGATGTATAGACCCGACGATGCATGGATGGGGCGGTGACCGGATGCGGAACTTGCGCACGGTCCTTACTCGGAAGATATTCAACTCTCTCATCACCATATTTCTTGTCCTGATCCTCAACTTCTTCCTGTTCAGAGTGATGCCTGGGAATCCCCTCCAATTCATCGTGCCCCAGAACCCTGAGATACCCGATGAGTTCAAAGATAAGATAATCGAGAAGTACGGGCTGGATGAACCCCTCCACATCCAATTCTTCACGTACATGTCGAGGACCCTTCAATTCGACTTCGGCGATTCTTTCATCTATTCAGGTACTCCCGCGATGGATTACGTCATGAGTAAGATGGTCTATACCCTCATACTGACGGGCACGTCTTCGATATTCATGGTTGTGATCGGCATGCTCATCGGCATCATATCTGCCTGGAAGCGCGGGAGCCTGTTCGACACGGGGTCGTTGTCGTTCTCGTTGTTCTTCTATGCGATGCCGACATTCTGGTTCGCCCTGATGCTCATCGTCGTGTTCTCCACGGGACTCAAGTGGCTCCCGT
>Ga0208953_1001084_pt1 | contig 18113 bp, 13 predicted proteins | sample RifOxyB2_FD_184033 | JGI IMG/M metagenome (GOLD analysis project Ga0208953, IMG submission 184033) | Groundwater microbial communities from Rifle, Colorado - Rifle Oxygen_injection B2 (SPAdes) | ecosystem: Environmental > Aquatic > Deep subsurface > Groundwater | place: USA: Rifle, Colorado... | reverse complement strand
CGAGGCATATGCTATCAGACACGGTGAGGTCGGCGAGAGGTACAGGGACGCGTCCCTGTCCGGTGTCATACTGGAGGTCCTGAATAACGTGACCGGAGTCGCCGATGATTTCATGGTCGGTGACCCGGGATACTGCGGGAAGTCCGGCCAGTCGGCGCGCACGAGTGATGGCGGGCCCCATCTTCGCGTGGCCGATGTCGTCGTGGGAGGTCTGGTCTGATGGTCGACCTTCAATACTTGTCAGCACTTGCGGAGCGGACCGTGTCCATGGCCACGCATGCTGGCGCGGACAGGTGCGATGTGGTCGCGGCGGACACTGACACGATATCCGTGGACCTTGAGAAAGGGTCCGTCAAGCAGGCCAACATATTCTCGGACCCAGGAGTCGGTGTCCGCGCGTTCGTCAAGGGCGCCTCCGGTTTCGCGGTCTGCACGGGGTTCGACGATGCCGCCGTGTCGAGAGCGGCCGCCATGGCCGTGTCGTTGGCGAGGGCGGGGACCCCTGACAATGATTTCAAGGACCTGCCCGTGGCCCGTCAGGTCAGGACGCTCCCAGGGCTATACGAACCGAGGGTCGCTGAGATAGGTCCAGACGAGGTTGTCTCCATGGTCATCGAGATGTCCGACATCGCGGGCGACCACAACAAGGTCACGTCATCGAATGCCAGCGCTGCCGTCTCGGTCTGTCAGGTGGCACTTGCCAACAGCAACAGCTTCTCCTCGGCCCAACGGATGACCTCGGTCGACCTCGTGGTCGAATCTGTCGCCAGGGACGGAGATGCGATGTTCTCGGGATACGATGGGTGTTCGGGTCGGAGGCTGGAGCAGGGCACGATCGAACGTGTCAGCACAACGGCGCGTGACCAGGCGGTCAAGGGCCTGGTGCAGACGAAGTTGGAGACAGGCGACTATGCCATAATCATGGACCCGTTGGCCGCTGGCTTCGTACTCGGGAATGCGATCGGCGGCGGCTTGAACGCGGACAGCGTGCAACGAGGCAGGAGTTTCCTCGCGGGGAAATTGGGGCAGGTGATCGGGTCGCCCGCCGTGACCGTGTATGACGACCCGACGATCGAGTGGGCGTCGGGGAGCACGTCATTCGACGGCGAGGGCGTCACAGCAGCCCGGTCCACATTGGTCGACAAGGGCCGCCTCGCATCTTATCTGTACGATTCTTATGCCGCGGGGAAGGAGTCCCGCGCCAGCACTGGGAACTCGTCGAGGGGCGGTTCGGTCTGGAGCTACAGGCATCCCCCGAGCATATCGACGACCAACCTCGTCGTCTCCCCGGGTGACTCCTCGTTCGATGAGATGGTCAGGGAGACGAGGTCGGGGGCATACGTGAGAGCGACATTCGATTATCCCAACCTCGCGACGGGGGAGTTCTCCGGGCTCATGATGGAGAGCTACGTCATCCGGGACGGGGAGCTCGGACCTGCGATAAGACAGTCCACGATGGGCATAGGGATCGTAGATATGCTGTCGAGGGTGGACATGGTGGGAAAGAAGCCACGGGACTACTTCGGCGTCCAGACCCCGCCTTTCAGGATATCGAGCGCCAGGATAGCCGGCTCAGGCTAGAATGTGTACTTCTGGCTGCACACAGGGCACACGCCAGTCCTCTTCGCGCATGCCAGATGCAGGACGTTCCCGCACCTGCAGCTCACGATGTCGAAGCCCTGCTTGATCCTGCCCTGGCAGTAGGCGCACTTGGTCACCTCGGCTGCGCGCGTGACCTTGTAGGGCGGGCCCGACTTGAACGCGTTTATGGAGCTGTCGAACTCGAAGCTCTGGGGAGCCCCGTCGAAGTGCCTCCTGCACGCGATGTTGACCCTGAGGGGTATCTCGCCTGAGACGTCTGGGATGATGCGGACCTTGACCAGGACCTCTGCGCCTGGCCTCAGGCTCCCGACCGCGGGTAGGTCAACAACCTTCAACTGTCCCGACAGCTCCACGGTGACCTCCTTCGCCATGACGTTCCCGGTGTTCTTCAGCTTGATGCTGATCTCGCCCTCCAAGCCCTCTTGGAGCCCGGACGAGCTCACCTCTCCCACGACCTCGGGGGCGTAGGAGTCGATCATGGTCTTGGCCGAATCCAGGGCCTCGGCGACGAACTCGATCGCGGAGTCGTAGTCCTTCTCCCTCTCCAGGTCCGCGAGGGCCAGCAGTCTCTCGGCCTCGGCCGTGGACACACCTATGCGTCTGAGCACCTCGACGGCGCTCTCGGCCGCTATGGATATGTCGATGAACTTCTTGTGCGAGTCCTCGATTCCCAGGATGCGCTGGTCGGCCTCCATGAGCATCTGGAAGGCCTCGGAAGCGTTCCCTGCGCCTGCAGCATCCTTTGCCTGTTCGATGAGTTCCTCTGCCGGCCTCACGGATGCGCCAGAGGCACGGAGCGGTTCGAGCCTCGCCTTCGCATCGGCTGCGAGGCTGTCGATCTTCTTGGAGATGACCTCTATGCACAAGCCTCTGCACGCCTGGGCCTGCTGATACGCGAAATCCCAGAGTCTCTCCGAGAACGATGTCATGGCGACCTCCATGAGGTCCTCGCAGGGCTTCGTCGTAAGGCCCATCGACCTCGCTCGTGATATGAGGTCCTTGTTCAGGCTCATGACCTCGTTGATGGAGTCCTCGAACAGCAGAACGGCCTTCTCGGAACACCTGTGGAGCGCGTCCTTGGCCTTGGCGAACTCGTGTCTTGACAGGAACTCGTGGACCATGTCCACCATCTCGTCACACTGGGTCGTGTCTATGCCTACCTTGCGCAGGCGCTCCACCTGCTCCGTGACGGAGCTCAGCTCTATGCGGGCGTTGTCGATGCTCTCCCTTATGATGTGGATCTCGTCCCCGCTCTCCAGGGCCTTGCTGAGGGCGTCGACGTACTTTCCCTTCAAGAGCAGGTCCTCGGCCTCGCTCACCAGCCTCCTGACCGCTTCGCTGGAGATGCCCTCCTCGGCCGCCTCATCGTACTTCCTCCTGGCCATGTCGACGGCTTTGGAGCCGACCTCCCTCTGGAGTTCAGCCCGGTCCATCTCGACTTCGCACTGCATGGCGAGCCTCAGGGCGTCCTGGTACCGCTTGTCGTTGAACGCTGCGACACCGTCGGCGACGCATCTCTCGGCGGTCCCGATACTGGCTCCTTCGGATGTCGCTCTGTCGATCCTCTCTTTGAACCTCTCCAATGTGCTCCAGATGGTGTTCCTTGTCACCTCGGATGAGGTCTCGGATGATTTCTTCGCGAGCTCGAGTGCGATCGCGTACTGATGCCGTGTGAGCGCTTCGACTGCCTGGTCAAGGAGTTCCCTCGAGGGCCCGACCTCCATGTCCAATGTCTCGGCGTCCTTGAGGTTCGTCCTCGCGACCTTGATCTCCACAGCGGCCTGGGAGCTCAGGTTCTTGATCTGGTCGATGTCGTTCTTCGCGGAGTCGATGCATCTGAGGGCCTCCGGGTAGTCTCCCGTTCGGACAAGGGCAACCGCCTTCTCTGCGAGCACCTCGGGTCCAGACGTGTCCACTCCGACGTTCTTCGCGTCGGTGATGAGCCTCTGGAGGTCCTTGACCATGATCTTCGAGGCCTCGGTGATGCTCTCGACAGCCCTGTCGCTGCACAACTTGGCGGTCTCGAGGGCCTGTTCGTAGTCCTTCGCCTTCATGAGGTCCTTGGCCCTTGCCAGCATCTCCTGTGCCTCTGAGACATCGATCCCGTTCTCTTCGCCGAGGTCGATACTCTCCTTCGACGCGAGGATGAATTTGGCCGCAAGATACATCGCGAGCTTCTTCTCGGCGGCACTGGTGAGGTCGTTGAGCATCATCTCGGCTTCGTCGAAGTCGCCTTCGTGGAACTTCGCCTTCGCGGTCTCCAACGCCTTGGACTGCTTGGACACATCCGCCCTGCTCCTCTGCGCCTCGGATATGAGCTCCTCCGCGCGTCGGATCTTGTCCTTGATCCCGTCGAACCTGGTGATCATGTCCTTCAGCGATACGCGGGTGTCGCGGAGCGCGGAGTGTGCTGCCTCGAGGTCCTTCTTCTCGAAGCTGGCCCGCGCCTCCTTGATCCGTGCCTTGGAGGATTCCACATCGATGCCGACTGCCTTCGCTTCTTCCAGGGTGTCCTTGATACCCGAGAACTCCGCCTGCACGAGTTTAAGCATCATGTCGTTGGCGCTCTCGATGATCTCCTTCGCCCTGGCGGTGGCGTCCTCGTACACCTTCCTGGACATCGCCTGTCTTACTCTGTTGAGCAGTATGTCGAGGTCAGCAACATCGCCGTCCATCCCCTTGAGCGTCTCGATCTTGGCCGTGGCAAGGGCAAGGAGTCTCTCGCACTCCTCCTCGCCTGCCTTCTCGATCCTCTGCTGGGCCTCCTTGAGGAGCTCGAAGACCTTCTCGAACGCATGGTCCGACAGTCTGAGCCTCGCGTCTGTTATGTTCTCGGTGACCTTGGCGAGGTCCTCCTGTCCGGAGAACCCCTGGACGAACTGGTCGAGGTTGTGAAGCTTGTCGCTGAGCACCCTGGTCATCGCGGCGTTGGCGGCGTCCAGGCCGGCCCTGGCTTGTTTGACGCTCTCGGGCATGTCCTCTTCGGACATCGATGCGAGAGCTCTCTGGAGCAGTCCCTCGGTCTCGGACATGTCCGCGCCGACCGACTTCCCCAGTTTGAATGCCCTGTCAGTGGCGTCGATCGCGTCCATGGTCCAGTCATGTGCGGCCTTGCGAGCCTCTCCGAGGCCCTGTTTCGCGAGCTCGGCCGTCCTCTCGTACTCCTTCGATTCGAAAGTCTTCTTCGCATCTGCGAGGACCCTCTTGACTGATGATGCGTCCCCACCGAGGTCTTCAGCGAACTTGATGGCCTTTGCGAGCTCGACGATCTGGTCCCTCGCGCTGTAGAACACGGCCAGCGCATCGTCGATCTCCTTCCTGCTCTGCTCGGCATACCTGACGGAGTCCTCGAACTTGCCCAGCCGGTAGTTGTCCCTCGCGGTGTTGAGCAGCATGATGGCTTTTGTCATGTCGACGCCGATCTTCTTAGCCAGGACGAACTTGTCCTTGGCCTGGGCGATGACATCGAGCACGGACTTGAACTGCTTCTCCCGGATCCTCTCGTTCGCGAGGTTGATCGCGCGCAGGGCCTCGATGTAGTTCTTCTGCTTCAGGGCCGTCTGTCCCTGTTCCAGGAGTTCCTGGGGCGAGGTGACGTCCTCGTCGACGGCCTTGAGCCGCCTGATGCCCTCCTTGGCCTCCCTCAAGATGTCCTGCAGCTTGGATGAGATTGAATTCTCGCCCTCCGCCTCCGCCCGTTTGGCGTATGCGAGGGCCTCCTTGAACCTGAGCGCTTCCAGGGCGGCTTTGGCCCGGTCGACGTGCGCCTTCACCTTCGACATGTCCGCCTTGAGTTCGTCGCCCGCGGCTATGAGCTCCTCGACATCGTCGATCGCGGTGTTCACCTGATCTCGGACGTTCTCGCCCGCGCCCTCGAGAGCTTCCTTCACATGCATGAGGCCGGTCTCGTACTCCTGCTTGTCCAGGGCGCTCCTGCCCTTTCGCAGAAGCTCTTCGTAGAGGGACACGTCGTCGCCCATCTCCTTGGCCTGGATCAGGACCTCCTGGGCCTGCGACAGCAACGATGAGAAGTATTCATGGAGTGCCCTCTCCGCGGCGTCATACGCGCTCTTGGCACTCTTCATGGCGCTCTGGTGGTCGTCCCTGAGGACCTGCTCCCTGCTCTTCTCGAGGAGCTCGAGGGCGCCCTTCGCGTCCGAGGCCGGTATCTGCGCCAGGTTCAGCAGTCCCTCGGCGGAGTCAGCGACCTCGCCGATGCGTTTCACGAACGCGGACTTCGCCTCGTCAGATGCCTTCCTCACATGTGCGAGGGCGGTCTGGTAGTCCTTGCCATTCATGGATGCGTTGAATTCGGCCAGCGTGCGTTCCACATCAGAGACGTCCGTGTCGTTCTCCTTGCAGGTCTTGAGGAACTCCTGCAGCGAATCGTGCTCCTGCTCGGCCCTCTCCTTGTTCTTGCCTGCCTCCTTGGCACGCTCCTCCAGCTGCTTTGCGAGTTGGAGGCTCTTCAGGTAATTCCCGGCCACGATCTATCTAGCTCCTGCTGTCTGAGCTTATAAATGAAGCCCTCGCTGGCAATCGCTTTTTGCAGTGTTCACATTTTATTAAGGCGACTTAAACGTATCGCTACCTGTATCAATTGTGATAGACCCCTTCGGTTTGGCGCCTTTCCTGGCGTTAAATAGTGACCGCTTCAAGGCGCGAGAGTCTGTCTCCTCTCCCGCCTGAGCTCCTCCGCCTTGCCTTTCGCAGTTGACGCGAAGGATGCGTCCATGCAGTAAGGCAGGTTGATGAGAACGTTCGCCAAGGCTCCGTCGACCCCTGCGCCTGCCAGGCGTCTCGCGACCTCGATGTCGGACGAGGCGCTCTTCGTGCCGGTCGATGCCACATTCTCGGAAAGCCTCAGGACCTTCACGCAAGCCTCCGCAGTGGACATCGGGACCTCCATCGCGACGCGGACGGCGTCCGCATACGCGGTCACCGCCTTCCCGTCCGCAGGCGCGGTGCGCTTCGCTCGGGTCGTCTCGACTACCTTATCGTACGCCAGCGCGTCATCTGCCGCGAGTCTCAGCAGGAGGGACGAGAGCGCATCCGACTCCTCCTTCAGCACGGCGAGCTTCGACCAGTTGCCTTCGTGCTTCTTGTTCTTGAGCGTGATGCCACACACCATCGACAGGAGCGATGTGGCCCCGGCGGCCGCCGCTGCGGTCCCGCCTCCTGGGGACGGCTCAGCGGATGCGAGCTCGTCGCAGAACGCTCTGAGTCCCTTCGCGCTCGTCAGCACCAGATCCTCCTCTCCAGCACCTGGCTGCTCGCAAAGTTAGGGACCTTGAGGAACCTGCCAGCGAGGTCGCAGACGGCGTCGAGCGGTATCAGGCCTATGATCTCGCTCTCGGCCACCTCGACGCCTCTGGCGTCGGCTTCCTTCTTGACCTCTCCGAAGACCTTCGAGATGGGTGTGACCGTGTAGTCGGTCAGGTTCATCGACACCTGGACCATCCCCTTGTCCTTCAGATGGAACCCGAGTGCCTTCACATGGGGCATGCCCCCGCTGCTCGCCCTGATCTTCTTCGCGATCGCCTTCGCCACCTCGACGTCCTCGGACCTCAGGTTGACGTTGAACGCGATGAGCGGCATCCTAGCGCCTACGGCGATGGCGCCCGCGGTCGGGTGCACCGCCCTCGGGCCGTAGTCCGGATACCGTGAATCGTCAGTCAGTATGGCCTCCCTCAGGCCCTCGAACTGTCCCCTTCTCACGACCTCGAGGTTCTTCCTCTCGGGCCTCCTCGCGGCCGCTTCGTACATGTAAACGGGTATCTTCAGATGTTTTGCGATCCTGACGCCCACCTTGTTCGCGATATCGATGCAGTCCTCCATCGTCGCCCCAGAGATGGGCACGAACGGCAGCACATCGAGCGCTCCCATCCTCGGGTGTTCCCCCGTGTGCTTGTTGAGATCGATCAGTTCCATGGCCGCCCGGGCGCCCCTGAAGGCACTCTCCTGGACGCTGTCCTTGGTGCCCGTGAATGTGACGACGCTCCTGTTGTGGTCAGGGTCCATCTCGACGTCGAGGACCTTGGTGCCGGGGACGGACCTGAGGGAGTGCACTATGCTGTCGACGACCTCCTTCCTGCGCCCTTCGCTGAAATTCGGGACGCACTCGATCACTGCCGCCATCGTACCAGAACCGGTTGTGGGGAATCGGTTAGCTGCTCTTATAAGGTCTTCTCTATCGGACGTGCGACCAGGCGCATCACTTCTTGATGACGTCCACAGCCGCCACCTTTTCTAGGACGAGGTCGGTCAGTCGTTCCTCTGTCACGGTAGACATCTCCCTTTCAGTTATGCCGAACCCCGCGAGTTTGGCCCTGTCTCGCATCGTTCCTATCCGGGGAAGCTTCGACCATCCCTCGCGTGGCGAGAAGTGTCCCTTGAGCACTGCGACGACGACGCTCTCCGTCGCGTCTCCCACGGCCATCTTCCTGATCGCGCTCGAGAGCTGTCTCTCGCCCGATGCGTACAGGAGTGTCTCCATGGCCAGCGATTCGGAGGAGTTCCTCCCCTCGGCGGTGGCCTTGGTTGCGTGAAAGAAGGCGCTCTTGACATGGTCCGTCCCGAAGACCATGGCCCCGTCCATCATCAGTATCTCGGCGCCCGAGGCCTTGGCCTCCGCCAAGACCGTATCCATCAAGGCTTTCGCCTCTCCCCTGGAGACCGTCCTGGTCCATGCCTCAACATCCGTTTCGCCGGGACCGTGCATGATGATGACCACCGTCGCGTCTCTACCGGAACTCGACAAGAGACCTTTGCCCATCCTCGCTGGTGATGGGCATGGTCGGGTCCGTCTGGCCGAGCTGGTCCTTGATGGACCTCGCGACAGACTCCCCAATCGTTGGTATCTGCTTAAGCCTGTCGTAGCTGGTGTTCCTCAGGTCCTCGAGTCCCTTGATGCCCCTCGAGTACAGTGCGCGCGCGCGCACTCTGCCGAGTCCCCTGAGCTTCACGAGCTCCAGCAGTTCGGACCGGATGCCGTACCTCACCCTCGTGACGGCGTCCACGCATTCCATCGTGGCCTCTCTGTTGAACAGTTCGGAGAGGCGCGCGGACGAGTGCAGGAGCCACTCAGCCAACTCGACCTTGTTCCTGATGTCCCCGGGGCCTATCCCGAAGAAGCTGGACATCTCGTTCTCGTGCACTTCGGACATCCAGTCGGTGACCATCTTCGCGGTCTTGACCTTGGACAGGAACAGCTCGTACTGCTCAAGGTCCTCCGGCGGGTCTATCAGCAGCTGGTCCTTGACCTCGTCCAAGTACAGCTCGATCCACTCGTAGTCTGACTGCCTCAGGTAAAGGATGGGCATGTCCGGGACCGAGCACGCCGCCTGCACGAGCCCGAACTGCTTTCCAGGCTCGTATCTCTTGAGCGCGTCCCTGATGATGACCGCCGAGAGCGGATCGATGTACAGGTCGCTGACCCTCCTGCCGAACGGGGTCGCGGCCAAGCGGTCCTCCTCCGAGACCATCTCCTCATCTTTGAGGAATCCGACGATCCCCTCGATGATGTCGCGGAGGTAATGAGCGTCGACCTGATGCGCTAGGAATGTCTTCTGGAAGAATCCGTTCAGCTCGTCCAGCGAGTTCGCGTCCTTGGTCGCTATGAGTGCGAGCACGTGCGACCTCATGGCCGGCTCCGTGCCGAGCTTGGACCTGATGCTCTCGTTCTCTCCGAGGAGGTAGTTCTCCATGAGCCGGCTCCGCTCGTCCTCGTCCCTGGCGATCAGGATGGCCTCGCCGTACGGGTCGAACCTAGGCCTCCCCGCTCGGCCACACATCTGCTTGACCTCGAGCACGGGTATGGAGACATAGCCTGCTCCGGAATCGTATCTGCGGATGTCCCTGACGATGACCGTCCTCGCCGGGAGATTGATGCCCGCGGCGAGGGTTGGTGTCGCGACTATGCAAGCGAGTTGGCCTGACCTGAAGCTCCCTTCGACCATCTTCCGCTGGGCGCTGGTCAGACCCGCGTGGTGGAACGCGCAGCCGCTCCTGATGCATTTTCCCAGCCTCTCGCCCATCGTGGTCGGCTCGTCCTGCTCCCCCACGAGCCTGTCAGCGGTCCTCGACAGGCTCTCGAGCTTCTCGGGGATCATCTTCTTGACCAGTTTGCCGAGGTCCTTCGCCTGGGACTCGCTCGACTTGCGCGAGTTCACGAAGACGAGGCACTGTCCGCCCGATGCGAGGGTGTCCTTGACGATGGCGTTCACGGGGGTTTCGTCGGCGTCGAGTTCCTTCTTCGAATTGTCCGTGAAGAATATCTCGCCGTCGGAGTACACGCCCTCCCTCAGCGGGACGGGCCGCCAGTCGCTGGTCACCAGCTCCGCGCCGAGCCATTCAGCCAGCTCAGAGGCGTTCTTGATCGTGGCCGAGAGTGCGATCAGCTGCGCTCCCGGATTGAATGTTCTGAACTTGACCAGGGTCACTTCCAGGGTGGGGCCCCTGCCGGGGTCGTTCATGAGATGGACCTCGTCCGCGACCACGACTGAGATCTGGTCGAGCCACTTGGTCCGATGCCTCAGGAGTGAGTCCGCCTTCTCGGAGGTCGAGATGACTATGTCGTACTTGTGGAGCTTCGCGTCCACCTCGTCATAGTCTCCTGTCGACTCCGCCACCTTGATGCCCAGGTCAGAGAACTTCGCGAGGTCCTCGTACTTCTCTGATGCCAGCGCTTTGAGCGGGACTATGTAGAGCGCCTTGCCGCCCCTCAGTACCGCTTGAAGTATGGCCATGTATGCCACGAGGCTTTTCCCGGAGGCCGTGGGGATTGCCACCACCACGTTCTTTCCGGCCAGGACGGACGCTGCGGCCTGCGCCTGAGGGGGGTACAGCTGCTCGATGCCGTCCTCCTTCAGTTTCCGCACGATCCTAGGGTCAAGTCCGATGTCCTCGACCCGCATACGGCGCACCTCGCGCTACCATGTCCCGTGAGCCTGCCACAGGTCCATTTATCATATCCGGGTACTTATAGGGGACCTGCGCCCTGCTGTAAATGCTGCTCCCTCCCCCGGCGGACGGACGGCTCTGCTCACTGGCTAGGTCAACTGAGTATTGTCTCACGGCGCAACGCTTATCTAGCACAGTCTTAATAGCTTTGACTACTACTGGTGTAGCGATGGCAAGCGTTGAAACCATGCGGTCGGAACTAGGCCTCCCGGACATCGAGGATTGGGTCAAGTCCCAGACCTTCGAGTCGACAGCGGATATCAAGATACCGCCTCAGCTCGTCGACCAGGTCATAGGCCAGGACGAGGCCGTCAAGGTCATCAGGAAAGCGGCCGAGCAGAAGAGGCACGTGATTCTCATAGGGGACCCGGGCACGGGGAAGTCTATGCTCGCCCGGTCAATGGTCGACTTCCTGCCGAAGGGGGAGCTGCAGGACGTGATCGCCTATCACAACCCCGACGACCCCAATGAACCCAAGATCAGGATCGTGCCCACGGGCAAAGGGAAGGAGATAGTCCATGCCCAGAAGTTGGAGGCGGAGCAGAAGCGTGCCCAGAAGAACTCGTGGATGTTCATGCTCCTGTTCGGGTTCATAGCCCTGTCCGCCATCATGTTCATGATCTACAAGGATGCCACGCTGCTCCTGATAGGCCTCATCGGCGGCATGCTTCTGTTCATGGTGTTCAGGTACACGGGCCAGCGGAAGGAGGCCATGAATGTCCCCAAGCTGTTGATCACCCACAAGCCCGATGAGATGCCCCCGTTCATAGACGCCACGGGCGCTCATGCGGGTTCGCTCCTGGGCGATGTCAAACACGACCCGTTCCAGAGCGGAGGCCTCGAGACCCCGGCCCATGAGCGGCTGGAGCCAGGGGCGATACACAAGGCAAGCAAGGGTGTGCTGTTCATCGATGAGATAAACATGCTCAGGATTGAGAGCCAGCAGAGCCTACTCACTGCGCTCCAGGAGGGCGAGTTCGGCATCCTGGGGCAGAGCGAGAGGAGCTCAGGCGCGATGGTCAAGAGCGAGCCCGTGCCGTGCGATTTCATACTCGTCGCTGCAGGCAACCTCGACGCGGTCGGCAGCATGCACCCGGCACTCAGATCCAGGATCAGGGGCTACGGATACGAGATCTTCATGAGGAGCACGATGCCCGACACAGAGACGAACAGGGTCAAACTCATCACATTCGTCGCCCAGGAGGTCTCCAAGGACAAGAAGATCCCCCACTTCAACAAGTCTGCTGTGGCTGAGATAGTGAGGGAGGCCCAGAGGCGCGCCGGCAGAAGGGGCATGCTCACGCTAAGGCTCAGGGAGCTGGGAGGCCTGGTCCGGGTCGCCGGAGACATCGCGATCGAGCGCGAGGCGAAGATCGTCGACGCGAAGCACGTCCAGGAGGCGAAGAGTATCGCCCGTTCCCTCGAACAGCAGGTCACCGACAGGGCCGTCGAGAGGAGAAAGGACTACAAGACCTGTCTCACCGAAGGCGCGGTCATCGGAGTTGTCAATGGCTTGGCTGTGCTCAATTCTGATTCATCCATGGCAGAGTTCTCGGGCATCGTGACGCCCATCGTGGCCGAGGTCACTCCACCACATAACCGTGAGGGTGGCAAGATAATCGCGACCGGGAAGCTCGGCGAGATCGCGAAGGAATCCGTGCAGAACGTGTCCGCGCTCATCAAGAAGTACACGGGCGAAGACATCTCCAACCACGACATACACGTCCAGTTCATAGGCACCTATGACGGCATAGAGGGCGACAGCGCTTCCGTTGCGGTCGCCACAGCCGTCATATCCGCCTTCGAGGAGGTCGAGGTCGACCAGACAGTGGCCATGACCGGTAGCCTGAGCGTCCGCGGCCAGGTGCTGCCCGTTGGGGGCGTCACCGCCAAGATAGAGGCCGCGGCCGAGATGGGTTTGAAGAAGGTGCTGATACCCGAGCAGAACATGAAGGATGTGCTGCTCGAGGACAAGTACATCGGCAAGATAGATGTCATACCCGTGCGCCTGTTCAGCGACGTGTTGACTCACGCGCTTGTGGGAGCACGCAAGGACGGGCTCCTGAAGAAACTCGCGGCCCTGGTCGCGGCCAGGAGCGTCCCGAAGCCTGGTCCTGTCCCAGGTGTGGACAGGCCAGTCGTGCACTGACGGAGGTATCGTCTTGAGAGGTCTGGTCATCGGCAGGTTTCAGCCACTGCACAAGGGCCACCTCGCGGCGATTAGGGAGGCTCTGAGCGCTTGTGACGACCTCGTCGTCGTCATCGGCAGCGCGGAACTATCTCATACGCCCGAGAACCCGTTCACAGCCGGGGAGCGATACCAGATGATGCTGTCCTCTCTCGCGGATGACGAGCGCCCGAGGATGCACATCATACCTGTGAGGGATGTTAACCGGTATGCGGCATGGGTGAGCCATGTGGAGTCGTACGTCCCCCCGTTCGATGTCGTATTCTCGAACAGCGACCTCACGAGGTCGCTCTTCTCGCAGGCGGGATACGATACCAGACGGACCAAGGCGTACAACCCGAGGTCATACTCGGGCACGGAGATACGCCGGAGGATCGTGTCCAATGAGAAGTGGCGCAACCTGGTCCCCGAGCCTGTCGCGATGATGATCGAGGCTCTGGACGGAAAGCAGCGCCTGCTCGATGCTGGCTTGACGCCTGGGAAGAGGAGATGAGCCAGTGTCACTCCCCGAGGAGTTGGGCTCGGTCCTCAGGGCCAAGGGGAAGACCATAGCGACAGCGGAGTCCTGCACCGGCGGGAAGATCGGGGACATGATCACATCAGTCCCTGGGAGCAGCGCCTACTTCCTGGGCGGTGTCGTGTCCTACGGCAACGACGCCAAGGTGAGTCTTCTGGGCGTCGACACTGGTGCGCTGAAGGCTGATGGCGCTGTGAGCGAGATGGTGGCCCGACAGATGGCTGATGGCGCCCGGGAGAGGTTCGGGGCTGATGTGGGCATCTCGACGACGGGCATCGCCGGGCCGGGGGGCGGGAGCGCAGAGAAGCCCGTCGGGCTCGTGTTCGTCGCCGTCTCGACTAGTGACATGAGTATGTGCAGGAGATACGTGTTCACGGGCGCGCGTGACGACATCAAGACGCGGTCAGCTAACGCCGCGCTCGCGCTCGCGCTCGAAGTACTGGCAAACGCGAAGTGACGCCGTTTTTCTCGCCGTTCCCAAAAGGTTCATTATCGCAAACATGCATGCGTTGGATAGTTGTCATGTCAGAAGGGAATGTACAGAGGATACCTACTGGCGTAGCCGATTTCGACTCGATACTCGGCGGCGGCCTGCCCACGGGCTCTGTCGTATTGCTGCTCGGAGATGTGGGCGGCGGAGGGCACGAGTTCGCCCTTACATCGGCCGCCAAGATAGGCATAGTCAAGGAGTTCCCTGAGACCCGTTCATTCATGCTGGGACATGCTGGCAAGGACGGCATACTCCCGGAGAAGATGTGCTACATCGCCTTCTCAAGGTCGCGTGAGGACATCCTGCGTGAGGTGAAGATGTCGTTCAACCGCGACTTCTCGGACTCGCTCGTGTCCAATCTCATGTTCAAGGACTTCTCGAAGAGCTACTTCATGAGGACCATCGTGCCATCCAGCTGGACGGACTCTGACGAGGGTGCCTTGTTCGCCGACACGAAGGAGGACGGGCTGATGGAATCGCTGGTGAACTTCCTTGACGCCAACGCCCCCAAGAGCCTCGTGATCGTCGACTCGCTCACGGACTTGATCGTCTCCGACACGGTGAAGTTCGAGGATGTCGTGTCATTGATGAAGGGCATCCAGAGGATGGCCAAGAAATGGGGCTCTGTGTTCTACATCATACTCACCGACGGCATCCTGGACAACCGCCGTCAGCAGATGATCATTGACAGTGTCGACGGTGTGCTCAAGTTCGAGTGGGCGAAGTATCATCACACGTCGAAGAGGCAGAGGTACCTTTACGTGGAGAAGTTCATGAGCGTTCTACCGCACTTGGACCAGGAGCGCATCGCGAGGTTCGCGACGCTCATCACGTCTCAGAGCGGCTTCGTGGTCATAAACACGGAACGAGTGGGGTGACAAGATGACGATTGGCAGGGTCAAGACTGGCGTCGATGGTCTGGATGAGATGCTCCAGGGGGGCCTCCCCGAGAACCACATCGTCGTGGTGATGGGTTCGTTCGGCACGGGCAAGACCACATTCGCCCTTCAGTTCATGGTCGAAGGGATCAAGAACAACGAGCCTTGCATCTTCATATCGTTGGAGGAGGACAAGGAGTCCATCACGAAGAACGCTGCTGCGTTCGGCTGGGACATCGCGAAGGCCATCGACTCGAAGAAGCTCGGCCTCTTCAAGCTCGAGCCATCGGATGCGAAGACGACCGTGACGAGGATCAAGAGCGACCTGCCGAAATTCATCAAGAGCTTCGGGGCGAAGAGGGTCGCCCTGGACTCAGTCTCGCTTCTCAACATGATGTTCGATGACGACACAGAGCGCAGGACGAACCTGTTCAACCTGTGCCAGCTCCTCAGGAGCACGGGCGCGACCACCCTCTTGACCGCGGAGGTCAAGGACGAGAACCCCAGGTCTTCCCGAGACGGCCTCGCGGAGTATACGGCAGATGGGGTCGTGCTGCTGCAGTCCGATGAGGCCAGGGATGGCGGGGAGGTCCAGCTGACCGTGAGAATCCTCAAGATGCGAAGGACGGGTCACTCGAGGCGTGTCAAGCCCTACTCCATCACCGACAAGGGCATCGTCGTGCACGCGGGCGCAGACGTGTTCTAGTTCCTGCCCACCAGAGTGCCTCTGACTGCGTCAGCCATCCGCTTCTCGTCCTTGTCAGCGGCCTTGTCCCACTTGGAGACCATCTCCTGGTTGATGACGGAGCCGAGCCTGCGGAGTCCTTCGGTGATCAGGTCGTCCGCTGGATGCGAGAAGTTCAGCCTCATGGTGCTGAATCCGTCCCTCGGGTCTGGGAAGAACGCCCTTCCAGATACGAACGCCACCCTCTTCTTCAGTGTCTTCTCGAGCAGGGATGGTGACTCCAGGCCGTCAGGGAGCGTGACCCACAGGAACATGCCCCCCTCTGGTTTCAGCCAAGTGATGCCATCGGGCATGAACTCGTCCATACCCTCGAGCATGATCCTGAGCTTGCGGCCGTAGATCTCGCGTATCTTGGCGATCTGCTTGTCCATCAGCTTGCGGGACATGTACTCGTGCGCGATCGCCTGGCCGAGCACGTTCGTGCACACGTCGGTCGACTGTTTCGCTATGATCAGCTTCTTGAGTATCTCCGGGTCAGCAACGACCCATCCTACCCTGAGCCCTGGGGAGAGCACCTTGGAGAATGTGCCCATGTAGACCACCCTCCCCTCATCGTCGAACGCCTTGATCGGTTTGAGGTGCTCCCCGACGTATCTCAGCTCGCCGTAGGGGTCGTCTTCCAGTATGATGAAGTCGTACTCAGATGCCAGGTCCACGAGGCGCTTCCTGTTCGCTTCGGGCATTGTGACTCCGGCAGGGTTGTGGAAGTTGGGGAGGACGTAGACTATCTTCGGTTGGTTCGACCTTTTCGTGAGTTTCTTGACTCTCTCCTCGAACAGGTCCAGGCGCATGTTGTCCTTGTCGATGGGGACAGGCTCGAAAGTCGCCTGATATGTCCCGAACCCCGTGAGGGCCGCGAGATACGTCGGCGCGGAGATGACGATGCCATCCTTCGGGTCGATGAATACCTTGCCCATCAGGTCTATGACCTGTTGTGAGCCGCTCACGACCATCACGTTGTCCACCGAGACATCCATCCCCTTGCCCTTCATCCTGTCCGTGATGGATTCCCTCAGAGGCGCGTAGCCTTCGGTGACGCCGTACTGCAACACCTTGCCGCCGTCCTTTGACAGCACGTCCGATGTGATCTCTCGGATGAAGTCGATTGGAAAAGTCTGGGGGTCCGGCATGCCCCCGGCGAATGAGATCATGTCAGGAACCTGGAGGAGCTTCAACAGCTCCCGGACGTCCGATGCCTTCATCTCCCTTGCCCTCTGCGAGAAGTGCCTCGAGAAACCGCTGGCCATCTCAGTCGCCTCGGGTCGGATGAGGGGTCACGAAACGCATAATGCTTTTCACATTACTACGCACCGTGCGCGTGATGTGGGAGCTACCAAGCGCGCGGTCAGCGTGTCGCCGCCGTACCCAAACCATTAAAAGGAGCCATTGCTTACAACGCCACCGTCAGCCATGAAGATGATACGCCAGGGCAAAGTGAAGGACGTCTACGAGGTCGATGCGCACTCGTTAGAGTTCGTCTTCTCGGACAAGATCAGTGTGTTCGACAAGATCATACCGTCTCTCATCCCACATAAGGGTGAGACACTTTGCAGGACGAGCGCTTTCTGGTTCCAGGTTGCGCGTTCGTGCGGCATCAGAACACACTTCAGAGAGTTCATCCCGCCGAACAGGATGCGGGTCCACAAGGTCCAAGTCATCCAGCCATCGAAGCTCACGAAGAAGACCACGAACTACCTCGTGCCGCTCGAAGTCATATGCAGATACTATGTCGCTGGCTCCCTCTGGGACAGGATCAAGAGCGGGGAGATCAAACCTTCCAAGCTTGGGTTGAAGGGTCCGAAGGAGGTCAAGTACGGCGACAAGCTTCCGGAACCATTCGTAGAGGTGACGACGAAGCTCGAGGAGCACGACAGGTTGCTCACCAAGGCGGAGGCCATGAAGATGGCTGCCATCAGCGCCCTGGAGTACAAGGCTATCGTCAGCTCGGCCATCCATATTGACGAGAAGATCGCGGAGGAGGTCGAGAAGCGCGACCTCATCCACGTTGACGGCAAGAAGGAGTTCGCCTTCGATGAGAACAGGGAACTCATGGTCGTCGACACATTCGGGACCGCGGACGAGGACCGATGGTGGGACTGGAGCGAATACTCCAAAGGCGAGTTCGTTGAACTGAGCAAGGAGCTCGTGAGGCAGTATTACCGCGAGAAGGGCTACTACTCGAAGCTCACAGACGCGAGGAAGCAGGACAAGCCAGAACCGAAGATACCCGCTCTTCCGGCTGACAGGATCAAGCAGGTCTCCGACCTCTATGTCGATATGTTCGAGAGGATCACCGGCGAGAGCTACAGGTGAAGGCCAGGCCTGCGGCGAAAGGTTAATCCCTCCCATGCCCTAAGGTGTTTGTCACATGGAGTTCCAAGGCATCGAGGAGTTCATGAGGTACCTGAAGACCAAGTACGACGAGAGCGAGCGCAAGCAGGAGTGGCGCGCTCTCAGCGGCAGGGACCACGTTTCCTCCTCGTACGACACATTCATCTTCACAGACCAGAAGGTCTACCAGATCAAGTCGCTCGAGCTGATGCCCCAGAGGATGGTGGCCGTGGCGAACGAGGTCGGAGGCCCGTCTCCCGACATGCTGGACCTGGTCAGGGGTGGGGCACCGGTGCCCCTCAGCGTGATATCGAAGGCGAAGGACGCTTCGGCCGTCGTGATGTTCGGCATGCAACAGTACTCCTCCGATGTGGCGGATGTCTTCAAGCGGGAATACTACG
>Ga0208953_1001080_pt1 | contig 18201 bp, 18 predicted proteins | sample RifOxyB2_FD_184033 | JGI IMG/M metagenome (GOLD analysis project Ga0208953, IMG submission 184033) | Groundwater microbial communities from Rifle, Colorado - Rifle Oxygen_injection B2 (SPAdes) | ecosystem: Environmental > Aquatic > Deep subsurface > Groundwater | place: USA: Rifle, Colorado... | reverse complement strand
AACGGCGTTCAAGAAGACTGGCCGGCAGCATGGGGACAAAACCCAGGGCCGTGCGTTCCAGACTGAAACGACGACCGGTTAAAAGGCGGACTTTTTGGCGTATTATGGCGAGCTGATTCTTTGTCATATAACACTATATTATAATATATGGTGTTATAATGCAAGCAAAAAAACAGGAATCCGGAATAACTGATCCGAATTCCCGAATTTACATGGCTAAAATTACACTTTCGATTTCCCTGGGGCCTGAAGAATAGTCCAACCCTAAAAATCAGCAGGATCAGATGATCCTAAAAAAATATTTTTCGGCCATTCGGAGCTTTTGTATAATTGAATCAACAGACTATTCATTAATCATCCCAGCATGGAGGCGCTATGGATAAAACCGCAAATAAACAGGGCATTCAGTGGAACCTTACTAGCTATTTCCCCGCGTTCAACGGACCGGAAATGCTGAAATTCAAAAACAAATTGACCGAGGACCTGGCCTCAATGCAGAAAAAAGCCGCTAAACTGCCGCCGCTTTCCGCCAAAACCGCAAATAACTGGGAGAAGCTGCTTTTAAACGCGGAAAACATAGAGACGCGCCTTGGGCATATATTCTCATATGTCACCTGCCTTGAGTCGGCCCACGCGGACAAGGACGAATATGCGGCGGAAAGCGCCGGACTTTATTCTATACACGCGGAATATTCCAAGTTCGCCGTGGATATGCTGCGGGCGTTCAAAGACGTCCCCGAAAAGATTTTCGCCGCCTTCATCAAACGCGAAAAATTGAAGAGCGTGGCCCATTCCCTGAAGCGCGTGCGGGAGCAGGCGAAGCATACTATGGCCCCGGCCGAGGAAAAACTTGCCGCGGACCTTGGCGTGGACGGATTTCAGTCCTGGACCCGGCTCTACAACAAGATCTCCTCAAAACTTGAATTCGACATGGCCTGGCCGGACGGACGCAAAGAGCGCCTGCCCATCTCCCGTTGGCGCGCCCTTATGTCCGACGCGGACCGCAAAGTCGGCCGCGCCGCCTTTGAAGGCGGCAACAAAGCCTGGGCCTCCATAGAGGATCCCTGCGCCGCCGCGCTGAACGCCATCTCCGGCACGCGCCTTACGCTTTACAAACGCCGCCGGGTGTCGCATTTCCTTGACCAGGCGCTGTTCGGGGCCGGCATAAAACGCCGCACTTTGGACGCCATGTACGCCGCCGTATATAAGAACATAGAACCGGTGCGCGAGATCCTGCGCGTGAAAGCCGCCGCCATGGGCCGTAAGGGAATAGCGTTCTTCGAACGCGAAGCGCCGCTTCCGGTTAAAGATTCACAACTTTACACCTGGGAAGAAGGCTCCGGCAAAATCACGGCGGCATTCGACCGGGTCTATCCGGACTTGGGACGGTTTTATAAAGATTTTCTCGCCAACCACTGGCTGGAAAGCGAAGCCCGCGGCGGCAAACGCCCCGGCGCCTTTTGCACGGGGTCCGGTCTGACAAAAGAGGGCCGCGTATATATGACTTTTAACGGCTCGCTGGGAGATGTTAACACTATCGCCCACGAAATAGGCCACGCCTGGCATGGCCATTTACTTAAGGATATGCGCCCCTGGGCGCAGGAATATCCGATGACACTGGCGGAAACCGCCTCTATTTTCGGAGAGCATCTCCTTGCCGACGGCATACAGACCGATCCGGGTGTAAGCGAAGCGCAGAAGCTGATCATGCTGGACGAATACCTTACCGGCGCCGCTGTTACGATATTGGATATCACAGTACGTTTTGAATTCGAAAAAGCGTTCCACGAGGAGCGTCAGAAAGGGGAAGTGCCGGTGCAGCGGCTAAAAGAGTTGATGACACAGGCGCAGAAACGTATTTTCGGCGACGCGCTGGAACTAGGCGGAGAAGACCCCATGTTCTGGGCCTCAAAGCTGCATTTTTACATGACCGGGGTTTCTTTCTATAACTTCCCCTATACCTTCGGCTTCCTTATGGCGGCCACGCTGTTTAAATTGTTCAAAACCGAAGGAGCGGCCTTCCTGCCCAAGTACGAGGCATTTTTACGCCTGACCGGCTCAGACACCGCGGAAAACGTTGCTAAAAGAAGCCTCGGAGCCGACATCGGCGATCCGGCTTTCTGGGCCACGGCTATCAAAGGCCTTGAAGAGCCGTTGGCGCGCTACAAAAAGCTTCTGGCATCCGCCGACTTGGCGGCTGCCGGGTCCGGACGGTGAATTTTTAATGATCAAAATCAGGTCGAAAGAATTTATCCTGCGGCCTTTTAAAAAGGGAGACGAGCTCTCCCTGGTTAAAAATATTAATAACGCCAAAATAGCGCGCAATACGCTTAACATTATTTACCCATACGACATTAACGCGGCCCGGGGGTGGATCAAGCTTAATCAAAAGCTGGATAAAGAAAAAAACAAATCCCGGTTCCACTTAGCTATAGATATACGCGGTGAAACGGCCGGAGGCATCGGACTCAGCCAGGTGAATGGACATAGTGCCGAGATAGGATATTGGCTGGGGGAAAACTACTGGGGATGCGGAATCGCCACTAAAGCCGTAAAGCTGCTTACCAAACATGCCTTCGCCAAACTGGGCCTGCGCAGAGTCTATGCTTATGTGTTCCCGTTCAACAAAGCGTCATGCCGCGTTCTGAAAAAGGCCGGCTACAAATTTGAGGGAAACCTGCGCAAGAATATCCTGAAAGACGGAAAGCCCATAGACGAACTTCTCTTCGCCAAAACACGGTAATTATTCGATTCTGCCTAAAAGGCGGAGTATTCCGTCAAGGATCGTAAGAGGGTGAGGCGGGCAGCCGGGCAGGTAGAGGTCAACAGGGATTTCTTCCGGGATGCCGGCGGTCTCGGGATGCCCGGAGTAAATGCCTCCGGAAATGGCGCACGCGCCGGCCGCTATAACTATCTTCGGCGCCGGCGTCGCGTCATAAGTCTTCAGGAGCGCAAGTTTCATATTTTGAGTGACCGGCCCGGTTATCAAAAGTCCGTCAGCGTGCCTGGGCGAGGCTGCGAACTGGATACCGAACCGCCCAAGATCATAAGTAAGGGTCTGGAGAACGTTACAGTCCGCCTCGCACGCGCCGCATCCTCCGGCGCTGACCTGCCTGAGCTTAAGCGAGCGCCCAAAAATCCTTTTCATCTCAGAATCCAGCGTCCTCGTCCGTTTCACGGCTTCGTCGCATCGGAACAATTCCTTTCGCTCGCGCGCGGCCAGCCGGTATTCGCCGGTGAATTTAAAGACCGCTGGGCAAAGCTCCGCGCACTTACCGCAAAAAACGCAGCGTCCCAGATCCAGAACCGGCTTTTCGGCAAGCAGGGTGATGGCGCCGGTCGGACAGACACCGGCGCATTTAGCGCAGCCGCCTTTACAGGCTGCGTGACTGATCCCCGGCATCCCGAGGAACCGGGGCGGAAGCTTGATACCCGCCGATGGGAACTCCATGGTCCGGTGGCCCTGTTTAAGTCTGCCGATCAATGCTTTGAACATAAATTTCCTAAGAACGCCGCGCCGCCTACGGCCGCGTTCCCTATAAATCGTGCCCGCAATACGAGAGGTTGAAACTCTTATTGCAGAGCGGGAAATCCGATATCTGGCCGCCCCGCAGCGCCATCGCCAGTCCCTGCCAATTATTGAACGACGGGTCCTTCACCTTATAATGGCGAAACCCGCCTTCCGCGTTCGTCACCGCTACGTGGCAAATCTCGCCGCGCCAGCCTTCGTTAAGGGACACAACAAATCTTTCCGGTCTCATTGCGCCCGGCTCAATGGAAACAGGGCCGCCGGGAAGAGAATATAAAAATTCGTTTATCAATTCATAGGACCGCTTTATCTCAAGCCAGCGCATATAAGCCCGGGCGTAAACATCGCCGCTTTCCGGAGCATCCGCGGGCAACACGGCTTTTAATTTATATGCGCCTACCGGAAAATTATGCCGGGTATCCAGCCGCACTCCTGACGCTCTGGCGGCGGGCCCGACCAGCCCCAAAGCCAGGGCGGTCTCTTTTGAAACCAGTCCGGTCCCTTCGAAGCGTTCCATGACCGAGGAAGTGCTCCACAGCAGGCCGGCGGCATTTTTCACATCCTTGAAAGCCGCATCGAGCCTGAGTTTTAATTCTTTTGCCAGAGCGGGGTCGATGTCGAAAGCCGTCCCACCCGGAACAATCATGTTGCGGCCGAAACGGTTGCCGCAGATCAGGGCCGTCATATTCAGAAAATCGCCGCGCAGTCTGCCGCAGAAGGAGGCGGTGGGGAGATAGGCCACATCTCCGGCCAGAGCGCCCAGGTCTCCTGTGTGGTTGGCCAGGCGCTCAAGTTCAAGCATAATACCGCGCAAAATATCTGCCCGTGGGGGGATTTCCGTATCTGAAAGGGTTTCCACGGCCCGGCAATAAGCCGTCGCGTGTCCTATGGTTGTGTCTCCGGCCAGGGTCTCCATGTAATGGATGGTCAATTTGTCCGGGCCGCCGATCAATCGGCGCTCTATGCCTCGGTTCTGATAACCGAGGGCTATCTCAAGGTGGAAGACCAATTCGCCGTGGCATTGGAACCTGAAATGGCCCGGCTCTATTACACCCGCATGCACAGGCCCCACGGCCACTTCGTGGGTTTCACTGCCGTGAACTTTGAAAAAATCGGCCGTACCCGGCGAAACCGGAGAGCCGGACTTTAACGGATACCTCACAGGCTTAAGCCACGGATGGCCCTTGGCCTCAAGACAGTTCTGTTCGGAGATCTCGCGCTCGAACAGGTGCAGCTGGGGAAATTCTGGTGTAAGCGAATGGAATGAATCCGTTACGGACACCGACAGTGCTTCCAAACGTCGCTCGGAGTCAAACCCCAGTATCAGGATGAGCCGCGTTCCGCCTTCTTCCGGCAGGCCGAAATACGACACCGCCCGGCCGCCGGCCCTAAGGCGTTCGGATGCGACCCTGTAAAACATCCCCGGATCCAGCGCCGTCAAAGTCTCAAACCCGGTCGATTCCAAATGATTCAACAACTTGGGCCCGTTCATATAACGCCCCCGATAAGACGTTGCGCCCCGTAGATAATATCGGTAAGCCAGCCGGGCATATACAACCCAAGAACTATAACACAAACAAAGAAGCAGGCGGCGGGGATAAGCATTTGCCTGGATTCACCCGGCAGTTTCCCGGCGGTCCCGGCCTGTGGCGCCTCTCCGAAAGTCATCTCCAGGAAAATACGGCCCAGGCCGGCGAAAACTACCGCAAGGAAAAAAAGATAAGCGGCTGCCGCGGCGTAATGCCCGCCCGCCAAGGCGGCCGTAAGGATCATCAATTTACCCAGGAAGATGCCGGACGGCGGTGTGCCGGTGATCAGGAAAAATCCGGCCAGCCACAGGATACCGGTTTTGGGAAGGCGGCGGAACAGGCCTTTCACTTCGGAAATCTGCTTGGTCTTATAAGCGGCCAGGATCACGCCTGAGACAAAGAAAAGCCCGGCTTTGGTAAGCGAATGCGCGACGGCATTCAAAAGCGCCCCGTACACGGCCCCGCCTCCCAATCCGACGCCCAGAGAAAGTATTCCCATATGCTCTATGCTTGAATAAGCCAGCATGCGTTTATAATCCCTCTGGCCCAATATGAACAATGCGGCCGTCATAAGGGACAAGAGACCGAATAATATAAATATATCTCCGGTAAACCCGGCCAGGCCCGCTCCCACGCAAACCTGCGCCGCGCGCAGGATGCCCAGGAAGGCGCAGTTCAAAAGCGCGCCCGAAAGCAATGCCGAAACCAGGGCCGGCGATTCGCTATGCGCGTCGGGGAGCCAGGTATGGAAAGGCGCCAGCCCCATCTTGGTGCCGTAGCCGACAAAGAGGAACAGGAAAGCGGCCTTAAGCCAGGCGGGATCCAGCACGGCCGCCTTGGACAGCAGAGATTCGAGGTCCAGGCCAGCCCCGGCCTTGATACCGGCCGCCCCAAGGAACAGGTTGCCCATCAATGCCAGGGCGATGCCAACCGAGCAGATCAGCAGGTATTTCCAGGTGGCCTCCAGCGAACGTTTATGGCGGTGGAAATAAATGAGCGGCGCGCTCAGCAGCGTTGTGGCTTCCACGGCGGCCCAGAGCATGCCGAGGTGGCGGCTGACCGTGACCGCCGTCATGGCCGACAGGAACAATAAAAGGCAGCCGATGAACACGGCTTCGGGTTGATTGTTAAAGATGAAGCCTTCATCGGAATCTTCGCCGGGATCGTATTTTTCGAACGAAAGGTATTTGACCGCGTAAACCGACGCGCCGAAGAACAAGACCGAGGTTATACCCAGGAACAGGAGGCCCAAAGCATCCAGACCGAACCAGTCGCCCGGGACGATTTCAGGCCGCGCGACAAAAATTGAAATGGTGAGGGCAAGGTGCAGAGCGGAAGCGGCGACAAGTAAACCGCGCCTGCGCCCGTCATCAGAAATAAGGAAAGCCATCAGACCGGACAGCAGCGGGACCAGCATCAGGAGAGTTATCATTTCGCCTCACCGTCCCGCTGGGGATGCCAGTCGCTCAACTGCGAGAGTTCGTCGGTGTCGATGTGGTCGAATTCACGGCTGATATGGAAGATCGTTATACCCATAACGAACACCGCCACAAAGATATCCAAAAGTATGGCCAGTTCCACCATCAGCGGCTGTTCCACGAACAGGGCCAAACCGAAAACATAAATACCGTTCTCAATGACCAGGTAGCCCAGCACCTGCGTGATGGCCTTGGCGCGGGTGGTAATAAGCAGGAAACCGGTAAAGATAGTGGCCAGCGACGCAGGCACTATCCAGGCCACGCGGGTAGTCTCCGGAAGAGGCAGGCGGGTGCCCAGCCACGAAGCCGCGGCAAAAGCGCCGAGGCACAGGATTATGGAAGCGGGATAACCGATGAAAGGCTCAACATCCTTGCGCGCGTTTGCCTTCACGCGGGCCCGGGTCAGCAGCCACGGGAAGATCACTCCCTTGAGCAAAATAACCGTGGAGGAAAATATTACGGCCCGGCTTTCCGGGGCGCCTGAACCCGCCAGGAGCGGTAGAATAGCGGCAATGACGCCCTGCGCGGCCGCTAGCCGGATGCAGGTCGCCAAAGACCCGGAAACCGCCAACGACAGGTCCAGCAGTATTATCGCCACTATTATAAGTTCAGCCGTCGTATGCATGGCCAGATCTCTTTCGTGCCCTTTGGCACCTCAAATCCTTCCCTATCGTGCCGCCTGAAACATCAATGCTAATACCGAAAACGAGAAAGCCGTGAACAGCAGGTAAGGCACCTTCAGGAACCGCAGCCTGGCTATTACGGATTCCAGTACTCCCACGACCGCGGCCAGGACGAACATCATAAACATGAACCCCCCCGAATCCACAAACCAGGAAGCGGAATGCCTGGGCAGAACCGCGCAGGAAATGAGCGCGCCCAAAGCCCACAGTTTGAGAGCCGCGCCGTAAAGAATGAAAGCCAGGTCCGGACCGCTGTGGTCCAGCACCATCACTTCGTGTATCATGGTCAGCTCAAGGTGGGTATTGGGATCATCCACTGGCACTCGCGAATTCTCGGCCAGGAAAATTATAAACAGGGCGGCGGTAACGAGGGCCAGTACTGGGGCCGCGCTCTGCCAGGCGGCGGGCGTAAGGCTGACGAACATGGCCGACAGCGAAAGTTGTCCCGTGCCCCGGGCCAAAGCCGCCAGTGCCAGGAAAAAAGCCGGCTCCGCGAACACCGCGAACTGAACCTCCCGGCTGGCGCCCATATCCTCGAAGCTGGACCCCGTGTCCAGGGCGGCCAGCACGGTGGCGAAGCGGGCCAGGCCCAGCAAATACACCATCAGGATGAGATCGCCGTCGAAGGCCAGGAAAGATTGTCGGCCGGCGAAAGGAACGATGGCGAGCGCGCATAGCACCGCCCCCAGTCCGACGATAGGACCGGCCCTGAACAACCAGGTGGTGGTGCGGCTATAGACCGGAGTCTTATGCAACAGCTTGAACAGGTCGCGGTAAAGCTGAAAAATGGGGATCCCTTTTCTGCCGCCGAAGAAAGCCTTGACGCGGTTTATGATGCCCAGCAACAGGGGAGAAAGTGCAAGGACCATCAGATATTGTGCGACGACTTTCATAATTTCCAGACCAGCAGCGCGATAAGCGCCACGACTATGTAGAGGATATAAAGCTGAAGGCGGCCGTGCTGAATCCAGGAATACCTGAAAGCAAGGCGCTTGATCAAATTCGCGGCCGGGGTATAGAGATGATTATAAAATACGGAGTTGGCCTCGGTATGAAAATCCGCGCCGGCCGGGAAAAAGCCTTTAAGCCCGCTGTAATGGCGTTGGGCCCTCAGCATGGGCTGAAAAAAATCCGTCAGCGGCTGGACAAAGGATGAAGCGCCGTACTGCATGCGCGCCGACGGGGCGGCGTAGCCGCAGTCCCAGGTCGGCCCTGCGGCCGGCTTGCGCCTGCGGAGCAGAAATTTACGAAAAACGGTTATAAGCGCCAGAGCCGCCGCCAGCGTTAAAGCGCCTGCGCTGATATATAAAAGCGGGATGCCTGCGGCGCCACTAAATTCAAGCCCCAGCCTGGGACCGAAACCGCAGGCGATAGCGGCGGAGAGCGGAGCTACGAGCAAAGGCGAGGCGAAACCAATGAGCACGCAGGCGGCGGTCGGCACAGCCATGGCGAAAACCATCCATGGCCCGGCCTCATGAACAGCCGCGCATTTTGATGAACGCGGTTCGCCCAAAAAAACGGCGCCGAAAGCCTTGGCGAAACACGCGGACGCCAGCGTACCAATGGCCGCCATGACCGCTATCGTCAGAACGGCCCCGGTGGCCGCCTGGATCGGGGCCCGCAGAGCTGTGAAAGCTCCGAAACAGATAAAAAACTCGCTTATAAAGCCGTTAAGCGGCGGCAGTCCGGCTATAGCTGCCGCGCCCATAAGGAAACCAAAAGCGGTGCGTGGCATTTTTTTTGAAAGACCGCCCAATGCCTCAAGCTCGCCGGAGCCGGCGGAATGGAGAACCGCGCCGGCGCCCATAAAAAGGAGCCCCTTAAAAAAAGCGTGATTAACTACGTGCAGGAGAGCGCCGGCAAAAGCAAGCGCCGCCAGCGGGTAGATACCTTTGGCAACGCCCAGCACTCCGAGACCCAGACCAAGGGTAATTATGCCTATGTTCTCGATGCTGGAGTAAGCCAGCAGGCGTTTAAGATCATGCTGGGCCAGGGCAAAGATGACTCCGAGCAGACCCGATACCACACCTATGGTTATCAGCAGCCAGCCCCACCACGCCTGCCAGGGGGCCAGGAAATGTAGCGCGCGCATAAGACCGTATATGCCCATTTTTATCATCACACCGCTCATCACGGCGGAAACGTGGCTGGGCGCCGCGGGATGCGCTTCCGGAAGCCAGATGTGCAGCGGAACAAAACCGGCTTTCAGGCCGAAACCCATTATGGCGCACAGGAAAGCGGCGGAGGCCAGGCCCCCAGCCGGCCGGGTAAAGCTTGAAAAGGCCAGCGAATCCGGTCCGGCGCCAAACAGGGCGAACATGGCTAGCAGGAACAGCGCGCCGGTGCCGCCGGCGATCAGATAGATAATCCCTGCTTTGCGGACCTGGGGCTTCTCGTGTTCAAAAACCACTAACGCGAACGAGGCCGCCGCCATCGCTTCCCACCCTATCAGAAAAGGCACAGCGTCGGCCGATAGGATCACTACCACCATAGAAGCGCTCAGGAAATTGAACATGGCCCAGGCCAGACCCAACGGTTTTTTGCCGGCAAGCGGTTTGAGGTAATCGACCCCGTAGAGCGCGGCGGCAGCGGTAAGAATAAAAACGGGAACCAGAAAGAATGCGGCCAGCGGGTCCAGGACGAAACTAAAAGACCCGACAGGTAAAAAGCAGGGCAGGGAGAATGTTTCTCTGACGGGGATTATAAGGGTTTTAACAGCTGGGATAAGGCCCACAAGGGATGCAACAACGGCTCCGGAAGCTCCAACGGCCGAAGCTTTCATAGCGCTGCGGTTAAAAATTAGCGCCAGAATCGCACTGAATACGAGTACGACAACGGAAACGACGGAGAAAAGCATAGTAGAGCAACTGCCTATACAAATAAATTTATGAATTTAAGATGTCGGGCCGTGAGGTGGCTAAAACTGCCCATCGAATAATAATTGCGGCTCTGGGGCTGTGACGTTTGCGTCAAACGGCCTCATATAAAATATATGACAAAATCCCGGAGTTTGTCAATTTATCCTGTGTATCAGGAGTAAGCAAAGATGTGAATACAAAGCGGTGTTTAAAAGGCAGACGACGCTGCCTTTATTAAAAGATCCTCAAATGGTCAAGGAGGATTTTAATCCCTATACCAAGAAGAATTAAGCCGCCGGCCACCTCTATTTTATTCTCAAAAAAGTGTCCGCCCTTAACACCAAGCTGCACGCCTGTAACAGATATGATGAAAGTCACGCCGCCGATAACCAGCGCGGGCAGGATAATGGAAACACTCAACACCGAAAATGTAATTCCCACCGCCAGCGCGTCTATTGAAGTGGCCACGGCTAATATGAACAGCATGCCGGTATCAAAAGGCCCGCTTCCAGGACCGTTTTCTTCTTCCGGTTGTATCTTCATAGCCTCATAAATCATTTTACCGCCGATCAAAGTCAGCAGACCGAAAGCTATCCAATGGTCAACTCCGGTTATAAAACTTTTCATCCCAATACCGGCCAGCCACCCGATAACCGGCATTATGGCCTGAAACCCGCCGAAAAACAGCCCCATCTTGAGAGCATTTTTCATCTCAAGCTTTTTCATAGTGGCGCCGCTTGCTATCGAAACGGCAAAAGCGTCCATAGCAAGACCTATAGCTATAAGCAGTATCTCAAGAATGTTCACAGGGTCATTATATAAAAAATGAGAAAGCGGCGTTCCCGCCGGCCACACTGTTTTCAGCACGCATCAAATAACAGACCAATTGCGTACGCTCGCTATGACTTGCAGCCTTTCCTGCCGTTCGTGTAAACATTTTGAGTGCGGCGGGGTAAAGTTGGAGGGGTGACAGACATGGGTTGGATCGGGCCGAGGAGGAACCGGCGCGAAGTCGCCGGGCCGGCCGCAGGCCCGATGGGCCCCATGTCTGGCAGGACCCCGGACTTGCAGCCCGCCGTTTCCATGAAACTTTCTCGGGACAGCCGTGCGGCAAAAGACCTATGTGCGAGTTACCCTTAAGACCCTGTAATCGTAAGGTATATAAATATAAAATATACGAAACAGTTACTCTACGGAGGTTGAAAATGAAAGCAACAGTATATGCCTTTTTAACTTTTGTTTTATCGGCCAATCTGTATGCGGCGGATATTAACGGTATAAAAGCCGCCGATATAAAAAATCAGAACACTTTGGATCTGCCGGCGCCGGTAGTGGTGAAAGCCACCCTGGAACTAAAAACCGCGGGGCAAGCGAACACCCCCGAACCGGATTACTGTCCCAAACCGATAGTCTATTTCGACAACTTCGGCGATATCTATAAGAACGGCGTGCGCATAGGTTCCCGCGCCGTGTCATTTATTACAAACTGCGCGGGCGACGTGGCTTGGCTGGACAAAAGCGGTTATCTCTATAAAAATACCACGCAGTTAGGCGGCCGGGTCGCTTCCTATATACTCTCCAACTATACCAACGACGTAGCATGGACCGACCGAAACGGGTATATTTACAAGAACGAGACAGGCCTGGGCAGCCGGGCAACTTCCTATTCAATCGCCAATGTTACCGGCGACATAGTATGGACCGACCAGAACGGATACATATATAAAAACGCCGTTTCCCTTGGCAGCCGGGCCGTTTCATACGCACTCGCCGATTTTACCGGCGACGTGGCATGGACCGATCAATACAGGGATATCTACAAAAACGGAACGAATCTGGGCGGACGCGCTGTCAACTTCACAATAGCCGCACGCACCGGCGACATAGTATGGACCGATCAGTACAGAGCTATCTACAAAAACGGCGCAACTATGGGAAGCCAGGCGGTTTCCTATGAACTTACCCCTTATGGAAACGGGGTCTGGACCGATACATACGGAGACCACCATATGTTCTAAGCGGCTTGCTATAAGGCCCGCGCCCAAAGCCCCGGTCTAAGACCGGGGCTTTTTTATTTTTCACATATTCCGTTCACCAAAGGCATTCCATACTCAATACGCAATAAATGAAACTTGAAAGATCGCCGTTTTTTAGGTATATTTTATTCAAGATAAAATGAACCCCTTAAGCATTATACGCCAGTTCGTAAAAGGCCTGACCTCGGACACCGAACCCGGCCAGATCGGCTGGGGCATAGCTCTGGGATTCCTTATCGGCCTTCTGCCAAAAGCCACCCTTACCGCTCAGCTGCTCCTGGTCATACTTATGGCGCTCAGGATTAACATCCCAATGGCGCTGATCACCGTACTTTTGATGACCTGCGTGAACCCTCTGATGGACAAGCTCACGGATCCCGTGGGCTACTATCTGCTTACCAGCCAAGCTCTTTACCCGCTGTGGACCAAGCTTTACAATATGCCCATAGTCCCCTGGACCGGCTTCAACGACACGGTTCTTACGGGGGGCCTTGTGGTCGGTCTCGCACTTATGGCTCCGGTTTATCTTGGCGGCAAAAAATTCGGCGTTTACTATAACGCCACGCTCAAAGAAAAAGTGACTAATTCCAAATTCATTAAAGGCCTGAAAGCGTCATGGCTTTTAGATTGGTACTTTAAGGTAACCTAACAAAATGCGCTGGTCATATCTACTGCCCCGCTTTATTTTCCTGGCCCTTGTCTGGGCGTTTTTCTTCTTTGCTTTCGACCCCATACTCAAATGGTCGCTCAGAAAGGGCATGGAGAAAGCCGCCGGGGCCAAAGTTGAGATCGCAGAAGTGAAAACTTCCTTCCTGCATCCCTCATTCCAAATGAGCGGCGTGACCGTAGGCAACGCGAAAGAGGAATTCACCAACCTCCTGGAATTTTCCGAGCTGCGCTTCAACATCGAAGGCGCGCCGCTGCTGGAAAAGAAATTCAACATAGACGAGGCTCTGCTGAGCGGACTTAAGTTCGGCACGGCCCGCAAAACTTCCTCTAGGCTCCCGCTCACAAAAAAGGAAGAAACGCCTAAATTCATCGCGGACCTGAAGGAAGAAGGCAAAGACATGGCCTCTGACCGCCTGGGAGATCTCAAGGGCGACGCGGCCAAGGACGCAAAGGACCTCCAGATCTCCGCCGATTCGCTTTCTTCCGTCAAAGTCTATGAGGAGCTCCAGAAAAAATATGAGGCACAGTACGCCGAACTGGGCAAAAAAGCCGACTCCGCCGAATACCAGGTCCGCATAGACGCCATAAAGGCGAAATATCAGGAAGCGGATCAGCAAAAAGACTTCATAAAAAAAGCGAAAGATTTAGCGAAAATAGAAAAAGACATCAAAAAACTATCCGAAGATTTTAAAAACGACCGCAAACTCATAGAGGAAACGGCGTCCGGGATCAAGGACGGATTGAAGGCCGCCGAAGACGCCCGCAAGAAGGACATAGAGGCCGTGATGGGCAAGATGAAAATGCCCTCCCTGGACACGCAGTCCCTGGCTAAAATGCTGGTCGGCCCGGCCATAGCGGACAAGACCCAGACAGCCTTGAAATGGCTGGCCATTGCCCGCAAGTATATGCCGGACAAATCCCAAAAGGCCGCCCAGACCGACTCGAGGCGGGGGCGCACTGTGTATTTTCCTAAAGAACACGCTTTTCCCTCTTTCCTGATAAGAAAGATGTCCGTTTCAGGCGAAGCGGGGCTTGACGTACCGCTGGATTTTTCAGGAACCGTTGAGGGAATTACCACCCAGCCCCAGATCTACGGCAAGCCTCTGACAGCCGTGATAAAAGGGGGGAAAGCCGGACTCGCGCTGGATTTCAAAGCCCTTCTGGATAACACCGGAGAGGCCATGAAAGGCGACATGAGCCTGAAATACTCCGGCATGGCGGTAAAAGAACTTATGCTGGGCAACCCCGGCTCCATAGGCGCGTCCATTACCGGCGGGACCGGACGATTCGACGGTACGCTGAACCTGGCTGGGGAAAACCTCCGCGGCGCCGCTATTTTCCGTATAGAGGGCGCCAAGGTGGCCCCGCAGGCGGACAACATAAAGTTTGCACCGCTCAAAACCGCCGTTATCAGTTCCATGTCCGGCCTCACATCGGTTGGTATGGGAATAAAAATAGGCGGCACCCTTAAAGACCCGGTTATCTCCCTGACCACCGACCTGGCCGAGAAACTCGCCAACGCGTTCAAGGGCGCTTTCGGCGCCGAGTTCGAAAAAGCTAAAGCCGACGCTCAGGCGAAAGTGGACGCGGCCTTAAAGCCCTATAAATCAAAACTGGAATCCCTTACAGGTTCCAAGCAGAAAGAACTTAAAGGCAAATTGGACGCCGGACAGAAAAACATCTCCACTTCCGGAGACAATATCCTTAACGGCCTAAAACAGCAGGCAACCCCGGTGCCGGGCCCAGGCAAGATTAAACTCCCCAAGTTCAAATTCTAGACCTCTACTCATCTCTTACCCATTGCGCCCAGGCTTTAGCCGCTTAAATATTCAATAAAAGTCTAAAAAACTTTCCCAAATCTATAAAAAACCCGGCCTATCCCGACAATACGCTGTCGGGCTCCTCTGCTATAGTATTGGCAGGCGCAAGTTATGGAACAACGCCGCCGGAGTTTGCGCAAGCGCGGCCGAAAGTGTAGAATTGAGGAACGCGCAATGGTAGTGAACCACTGAGGGGAAGCAAGATCCGAAGCCGGGCGGAATCGAACATTATCTAAAAACGAGGAGATATCTTATGGGAAACTTAAATAAAGTCATGTTAATCGGTCGTCTGACCCGGGACCCCGAGGTCAGGGAATTCAGTAACGGCGGCAGGGTGGCAAATATCGGCTTCGCCGTAAATAATACCCGCAAGAATCCGCAAAGCGGGCAGTGGGAAGACGTTCCTGTGTGGGTGGAGTTGAAAGCTTTCAACCGCGAATCGGGGCGGAAGTTGGCCGATCTGGCTGAAAAATATCTGCGCAAGGGCCAGCAGATCTATGTCGAAGGACACCTTGTTCTGGAGGAATGGGCCGGCAAGGAAGACGGCAAGAAGCAATCCAAAATGATGGTCTATGCCGATGAAATTCAATTCCTGGACAAGCGTGAGGATGGGGCCGCCGGCGGCTCTAAATCCTCGGAGCGCGCCGCCGCCAAAGGGGCCGGAGCCGCCGCGGAGGGAATTGACGACGTTCCGTTTTAATTCCCATAACAAACCAGGCGGATCAAACCGGGGACACGATACTAAGCGGCTGTGAGCCGGGATCATGTCCCCGGAGTATCGTAGACGTTTTTAAAAAGAAAGCGGCCTCGCAGGGGGATGTAATGAAAAATATTAATATTAAGAAGCCGGAGTCTAAAAACGCAAAGTCGCGCCTTGAAATCGTGATTGCCGCGGTTGAAGAGCGCACCGCCCGCAACAAATCCACGCTCGCGATATTCGACCTAGACGGAACTATTTTTGATAACCGCACGCGTACGATCTTTATACTCCGGGAAATTTCCGAAAAATTTGCCGGCAAGGCCACGGAATTATCCGCCGCCTTTGAACGCTTCCTGGATCTTTCCGCCGTTGATTACAGCCTTAACGTCACCCTCAAGCGGTTGGGAGTAAAGCACCCGGCCGAGATTGCTTTCATAAAGCAGGAATGGGCCACACGTTTCTTCTCCGACGAGTACCAGAAATACGACATGCCGATACTTGGGGCCAAGGCATACGTGGAGCGCGTCCACAAAGCGGGAGCCACCGTCATATACCTGACGGGGCGTGATGTGGGCCGCATGCTGGTCGGGACCACCGAAGTGCTGCGTCTTTACGGCTTCCCGGTGGGCGTGGCCGGCACTATGACCATAGTGAAAAAGGAATTCGAACAGGACGACGAACTTTTCAAAAAAGAAGTAAGCGACTATATAAACCGTCTCGGGGAGGTGGTGGCGATATTCGAGAACGAGCCTGCGAACTCCAACATACTCCACGCCCGTTTCCCCAAAGCCGCTTCATTTTTCGTCATGACCCAGCATAAACCTGACGCCCCGGCGCTGAACAGGGGGATATGGAGAATAAATGATTTCCGCGCGAAACGAAAGTAACGGCGGAACCTTATATCTCCGGCAAATAATTTAATTTTGCAGATCGAAAAATGAAAATCAAACAAAGGGCGGGAACGGGACCATGCCTGGCCGAATTGAAAATTGAATTTAAAAGGAACGCGAATCCCGCTAAAGCCGCTATACTCTCGCGTTTCTTCAAAACCGGCAAGGGCGAGTACGCGCAAGGCGACCGGTTCCTGGGTCTCACGGTGCCGCAAACACGCCTGCTTGCCTGTAAATTCCGCGGCTTGCCGGATAAAGCCGCTATCTCTCTGCTGCGATCTCCGTGGCATGAGGAGCGGCTTTGCGCTTTGCTTATGCTGACTGATAATTTTCGCAGGGCTGATGAAAATAAAAAAGGGGGGATCTACAGGGAATACATTTCAAACACGCGTTTTATAAACAACTGGGACCTTGTGGACCTTACCGCGCCGGAAATTGTAGGCGGCTGGCTTAAAGATAAGTCTAAAAAACCGCTCTTCAAACTAACCGGGTCCGCGCTTTTATGGGAACGCAGGATCGCAGTATTGGCGTGTTTTAATTTCATAAAAGACGGTGAAAGCGGCACTCCGCTTGCCATAGCCCGGAAACTTTTGAACGACAAAGAGGATCTTATTCACAAGGCCGTAGGATGGATGCTGCGGGAAGTAGGGAAGAGATGCTCAAAAAAAATCCTTCTGGATTTCCTGAAAACAAACTATTCACGTATGCCGCGCACGGCATTACGCTACGCGATAGAGCATTTCCCGGATAAAAAGCGAAAAGCTATCCTCTCCGGAAAATTCTGACCCTTAAACCGTTTCAGGCCACTATGCGGGCGGCTGAAGCAGTTCCAATTTTAGGGCAATTTCCTCAGGCAGCAGGGCCACCACTTCGCTCATTGCGACAGAATCGTCGCATTGAAGGGCCAGGGCGGCGGTTATTATACGGAAACCTTGGTTCGGGTTCAAGATTTTTCCAAGTTCACCGGTGACACGGTGGACATCCCCCTCCACAAACTGCGGTACGGCCGGCATCAAACATTTTTTTAAAGCGTTAAGGAAGCCGTTCATCATCGCGTTCAACACAATATTTCCCAGTTCTGTCAGCATTACTTCATCCGCCGGAGTGGTGAAGGAGCCACGGGGAAATGAATGTCCGGTAAAGCATTTGGAGATACACATCATGTCGTTCGGATTAAACAGCATTATCGCCGCCAGCGGGGAAACATCCGGCAGATTAAAATAAACCGCCGCGGCGGGGTTCTTAAAATCGTGCTGTTTGACAGCGTCGACTGCAGTACCGGCGGAAACTTTCACTCCCAGCACCTGCCAAGTGCCGGGGGACACCCTTGATATTCTCAGGAGGCATTGAGCCAGGCTGGAGGCAGCTAGATTCTCAAGCGTTACGTTGGAGTTGGGATTCATATGCTTCCCGGAGTCATTGCACCTGCTTCAACACCGCTTCCAATTCATCGTATATAAAAGGCTTATTCAATATGGCGGTAGCGCCTTTACTTAGAAGTTCGCGGCTTATGGGATCCTGCTGTACCGCTGTTATCATAACTACGTTGACCACAGGATCTATGGCTTTTATTTCCTGCAAAACCTGCATTCCGTTCTTACCGGGCATCACCAGATCCAGCAACACCAGATCCGGACGTTTTTCAGTAAAAATCTTCACGGCGTCGTTGCCGTTGTATGCTTCTCCTACGACCTCGTGGCCCATTGCCGTCAAAAAAGCCTTCGCCATCTCCATTATTAAGTCACTATCATCAACTACCAGCACTTTCATAGCTCTCCCTTAACACCGCCTGATATTATCCCGTCAAAACCGGGTAAGCCCAAAGGGCTGTTAAATATAATACAAAAATCACGAGGCAGCCGCCTACTCTCAGAATTATCCAATGCATGATGAGCTTGAAATATTCCGTGTTTCTAATGCATGATGAGCCTGAAAACAGGTCTATCTTGAAAAGCCGTCCAATTCCGTTCATAATCTGTAACCATGACCATAGATATGAACGACTCAGG
>Ga0208953_1001079_pt1 | contig 18213 bp, 18 predicted proteins | sample RifOxyB2_FD_184033 | JGI IMG/M metagenome (GOLD analysis project Ga0208953, IMG submission 184033) | Groundwater microbial communities from Rifle, Colorado - Rifle Oxygen_injection B2 (SPAdes) | ecosystem: Environmental > Aquatic > Deep subsurface > Groundwater | place: USA: Rifle, Colorado... | reverse complement strand
GCCGAACGTCAGGATTATGAGAAGTTTACGGAACGCAGTGGAGCAAATTTGGGAAAATGGCGAGCCGAGCCATTTTTCTCATAATCCTTGTTATATGACCCGAACGGAACGCAGTGGAGTGAGAGCGCAGCGGAGTGCGAAGCGTAGCGGAGCAAGTTGAGAATTTGCCGTTCATCAATAAAAGCGGTGAGAAAATTATTCTCTATCGTATTTAGCTACTTCCAACAGATTGCCCTCAGTATCATAAAATTGAAAACATCTATAAGGATAATCAGTAAAATCTAAATCTGTTGGCTCATCAACAATCTTACGCTTCCACTTTTTCACTTTTTCAAAAACTGCATCAACATCATCAGACCAAAAGACAGGGACAGCATTATTTCCAACAATACGCTTATCGCTGATAATTTTAGGATTTATTAGGCCAAAATAAAAATTATGACCAATATCAAAATCAGCCCAAGTATTTTCTTCTCTATGAGTAACTTTCATGCCTAATAAATCCTCATAGAATTTTATTGCTCTGTCCATGTCTTTTACAGACACATAAACATGATCTAATTTTACATTCATAGTTTTTGAAAAAGTGTTATAGGTTTAAATAATTTTCTCACCACTACATCCAATAAGGCAAATTCTCAATTTCATATAATGTATCGGCGTATCTGATGTTTTCCTCCTTTGGTCTTTAACACACTAAAATCATATCATTAAAATAAACTTTCTTCAATATGCTAATAAGTAGTATTACCACTATACCAAAAGGAGGAAAATATGGACGGAGTAAAAGTAAAATATTGTTTTTGTCTCATTAATTTATTGGTCTTTTGGGTGGGGTGTCATTGACTTTTCACTCTGATTTTGTTAGTATGATTTTAGGTTAACAACCGCGTCGAGGACGCAAAATGAGAACGCTGATCGTCGTGTTGGTTCTGTGCTGGTGCGGTGCGGGCAACGCATCGCACATGTGCGGTCCGGGAGAACCATGTCCAGTCGTCGCTCAAGCGGACAGCACCCCCCCCAAGGCGGAGGTGGTGAAGGCCGAGCCAACGTCGGGGTACAAGTACGACAAGGAAGGGTGCAGGCTCGAGACCGGCTGTTCATGCGGTATATGCTTTGGTCATCCACAAATCTGTACCGATTGCTGTGCCACGTGGAAAATCTGCGACGGTCCGGGTGCCAAGAAAAACTCCGATGGAAGTGTCACCTGGATACCCGTGGACTAGCCGCTTCGTCCCGCCGTTCTTTACTCTCGCGCGTTTCAGCGCAAACCAATCCCAAACCTCGTACGAGGGGGCAAGGAGTTTGGGGGCATCAACCATCCACACCAGTCCTAAGTTTTTAAATGATTGAAAATTTAGGAAAGGAGATTTGTGGATGGTTTTTTGTTTCCACTTAATCACCACACCTAAAAGACCAAATCGTAACAATAAAAACAAAAACAATATTTTACTTTTACGTAGTCAGATACGCCGTGTTATCGTTGATGTGTCGACGGGTATTAAAAACAAAACGTCTCGATTTAATCGGGACTTTTTTTATGCACAAATCTTTTAATTATATCCTAATACTAGGAGACATGTCCGATAATGAGGCGCGCTTATCAAACGTTTCGCTAAGACAAAACGAAGTTTTGGATTGGCGAAATGTAGCGAAGGCGGTTGATAAGCGTTGTTCGGCGATGTCGCGAAGCGACTAGCCGACAACGCTGTAAGCGCGCCTCATTCGGCAAAAGGAGCGAAGCGATTTTGCCGAACGTTACTCATATCTGAAGTTTTTGCGCAATGTAATTGCACAAAAATTTGGGTCGAGAGAAATTGACTTTCTTCTGAAATATTAAAGCGTCAATTTCTTGAGCCAGATATGAGTTGTTCAACGATGTCAATTTTTTATCTCGCTGTTTATATAATTATACTCTGATTTCTCATCTAAGAAAATTTGATTTTTTGTTTTGAAAAATGAAAGAGGGGTCAGGGGTGAATTTCATTTTTCAAAACTCCTTATTTGTATTTTAAAGCTCACTAAACCTATAAATCTTTTTTTCATTGAAATTATAATGCGAATCCACAAAAGGATTTACTGAATCTTTTTTCGGCAACCAATTCTTTTTCCACTGGTACAAATCCGCTTCCATATATGCCCCGGGATAAGCAATCAATCTCCAACTATCGTTTCTAACCAATGTTCTCGGAAACTCAATTTCTTTTTCCCTCATAATATGCGCAACGATAATTTCTTCCAAAATAAAATTGACGTTTGCTTCGGTATATTCTCTTTTGCCAATATCATTCTTTATGCTTTTCCGAAAATCATCATCAGTCTTTTCCTGCTTTTTTAATTCATAAAAATATTCTCTAAAACGAGGAGCGTTTAATATAACGTAATCAATTGGCAAAAAATGAAAAGCATTTGGGATATATTCTTTTCTTTTTTCAATAAGTTGTCGCAGTTTATAGCTGTGATCAATAATTTGTTGATTGCTTTTCACTCGCTGATTATGAGTTATATCCTCAGCGTTAAAATACAAGCCGTTTGTATAAAGTAAAACTACGTCATTTGTAAAGCTTTTGAGTTTTTTTGCGAAGAAATGAAACATTTCATAAATTTCCTCAGGAGATTGTCCTGCGGAAATTCTCGCCATGGAAATTGGCAAAATAAGATATCCGTCACCTTCAATTAAATTAATGTCGAATCCACTTTTCATATTGATTATAAAAAAATAATAAAGTTTTCTTCCTTATTCCCCTCTTTGAATGAATAAAAAATCAAATTTTCTGTCCCCGTTTAATTCGCTGAACTTTAAATTTTCACAAGGATAAAAAATTTATTTCGTTGAATGAGGCGCGCTTATCAAACGTTTCGCTAAGACAAAACGAAGTTTTGGATTGGCGAAATGTAGCGAAGGCGGTTGATAAGCGTTGTTCGGCGATGTCGCGAAGCGACTAGCCGACAACGCTGTAAGCGCGCCTCATTCGGCAAAAGGAGCGAAGCGATTTTGCCGAACGTATCGGCACATGCGAAGTTTTTGTGCAGCGATAGCGGAACAAAAATTTGGGAGAGGAAATTTCACTTTCCTTAATTTTATCATAAGGTGTGAAATTTCCGAACCGGATATGCCGTGTTGTCCGATGTTTTCTTGGGCGGCTATTTAGTAAAACTCTCTATAACGGAATGACCCCGGATGTCCTTTAATCTCAAGCAACAAACTCTTGTGATATCCAAAATGCGAAGTTTTTACCACAAAATCCGAGCCGATAAATTTGCCCGCCAGTTGCTCATACAGCTTTTTTGCCACATCAGGCTTGGCAATATTGCTGGACAAATGGACAAAAGGGGAAATCATCAGGTTCTTTGTTTTGACCTCGTCGGCAGTTTTTAATATTTCAGCATAAATTGCATCAACCTGCTTTTTGCCATCACCTTCTTCCACACAGAAAAAGACGACGAGGCATTTTGCCATTTCTTCAGAATCAGACTTTTTTTCTTCGGGGCAAACCCCTTTTGGCCACTTGGATTTATCTACAACTTTAGTAGCAAATTTATCGGCGTGTAATATCAGTGATCTCATAATTTTAAAAGTTTGTTGCGGTTAATTTCACAAAGCTAGCCCAAGAAAATTTCGGACAACGTTTGCGTGTATCAGAAGTTTGCCGTAGCAAAGCGGTGACAAATTTTGGTGAGGTCTTTCGAAAAAGACCGAACCTGATACACGCTGTTAGCTGATGTAAATAAATTAGCGAGCATTATTCGGGCAAATTTTTTAAATTATTTATTTGTTTTACAATATCTTCTAATTTCTTTGTATATTCTCTAAACAGCACAAAATATTTCTCTGGATTTTTAAGGAAGTCGTCGACCATCTGTTCTCTTATGACAGGATCAGTCTTCCACCGATACAACTCTTTTATCAAATCAACATCTTCTGGTGTCAAAGAAGCGGAACAAAAAGTTAAAACATCTTCTTTTCTGTAAATTAGTTTGCCATGTTGCATGTAGGATTTTGCACCAACGGCATCTCTGATGGACCGAACCGCCCATTTAACCCACTGAATTTGGCGGCTTTTTTCAAGTTTCCATTTATCCATTTCGTGAGATTGCAGATGCGTATAAATTTCAAACGGCAAACTATCCAAATATCTTTCTTGATAGAGTTTGACAAGAGGAGGATAAATTATTCCTTCCATTTCTGATTTTCTTTTGGCCAAAAAACCGCTGGGATCAATAACAAGATTGCTTTCTAAGAGTAATTGATGTTCTGCGCTTGGCATGCTATTGAGATCTCGTATCTCGTACTCAGCGAATCGACTATCTGCTAAGCCAAATTCGATGTTGATACCAAGTTGCGCACAAAGTTTTTTGGCCGTTGGATCATTAAACTCAAACCAGTCAAGAGTAAACCGTGGTTTTTCAGAGTTAGCTTGAAGAAAATCAGAAAATTTCTGCTCTGCCACTTTCTGTTGTGAATCCGCATGACGACTTCCTGATGTTTGCCAAATGAAAAAATCCGGCGATGATGCATAAACACGAGTATCAATATCCGAACTAGGCACAGCTTCGCCTTTTGCGTATGAACCTATTTCAATAATCCCATCAACCTTAAATCCGTGCCCAATTTCTGCTTCGAGAAGCCGTGCATACTTTTTAGGTAAATCTGGATTTAATTCTAACTCAGAATGATTTGGATCAAACTTTGGCTTTGTTTCAATTTCTAGTCGTTCAATGCTCATAAAAAATTTATATAATTTGCCCGAATAAATTTTGCTCCGTTGAGCAAAAGAATTTATTTATTTCAGCTAACTACCTTTATGCCAACTTGTAAAAAAATTATCTAAAATACGCTAAAATTTATAATAAAATTACCCTATAGCCTCTGTGGTTATAAAATTTAAAAATTTTCCTTTCTCGTCACCCTAAGAATTATTTTTAAATTGGCGCTCTGTCCTTCCTCATATTTATTAACTTTTTCGCGCCTAATTTTCAACCCTATTTTTTCCAACCGTTCCAAAACCTCACGGTGATTTTTTTGATGCTCAAAAAGTTGAATTTTACATTCTTCGTTTTCGCCGGCTAAAACAAGAGCGAGATTGTCAATATCATCATCAGTTAAGCCGTTTAAATCTTGTAGCTTCTTTAATTTTTCCGCTAACTCCAAATCTATCATCTCTAAGGGGGCGGGAGTTTCTCTGTCTTGTGGCATATTTTTAAATAATTTTTTGTCCTTCATCTGTATCATCTACTGTAAAACCCATTTGATTGATTTTATCTCTTAACTCATCGGATTTTTCCCAATCTTTATTTTTTCTGGCTTCAGCGCGCTCTTCCATCAGTTTTTTAATTTCCAGTGGTATTTCTATCTTTTTTCCCAAATAATTTTTGATGTTTAATCCTAAAATTTCATCAAATTTTAAAATTGTTTCTGCTTTGGCAGAGCTGGGATATTCACTTTTTATCAAATTCCAAACAACTGATAGGGCTACCGGCGTGTTTAAATCGTCATTAACAGCCTTAAGGAATTTTTTTTCTAATTCGGCACAGCCAATTTTTGGTTTGTCCCATTCCCGTACGGCAGAATAAATGTTGTTCAAGGCGTGCTCGGCGGCGGCTAAAGCTTCCCAAGTAAAATTTAATTTGGTTTTATAATGCGCGCCCAGCATAAAATAGCGTAAAGATAGGGGATTAAAGCCCTTATCTTTAATATCTTGCAAGGTATAAATATTGCCCAGGGATTTGGCCATTTTACCGCCGTCAATTTGCAAAAATTCATTATGGAGCCAGTATTTAACCCAGGGTTTAATGCCGGAGGCGGTTTCCGATTGGGCAATTTCATTAGTATGGTGCACCGGAATGTGATCAATGCCGCCGCAATGAATATCAAATTGTTCACCCAAATATTTCATGCTCATGGCGGAACATTCTATGTGCCAGCCGGGAAAACCTTGACGGCCAAAAGCCTCCCACTGCATCTGTCTTTTTTCTCCGGCCGCGGTAAATTTCCATAAAGCAAAATCGTGCGGATTTTTTTTCTCGCCCATCTCTATGCGCGCTCCGGCTTTTAATTTTTGTTTTTTTAAATTTGCCAGTTTGCCGTAATCATCAATTTTGGTGGTGTCAAAATAGATGCCGTCAGATGTGGTATAGGCAACTCCCTTGGCAATCAATCTTTCCACTAAAGTTATTTGTTCCTTAATATGGTCGGTGGCCCGGCATAAAATATCCGCTTCTAAAACATTTAAATCGTGTAGATTTTCTACGAATTTAAGCGTATAAAATTCAGCTATTTCCCAAGCGGTTTTTCCTTCGCGCTTAGCGCCTTTTTCCATTTTGTCTTCGCCTTCGTCGGCATCGGAAGTTAAATGTCCCACATCGGTAATATTCATTACGTGGTTAACGCGATAATTGTTAAAAAGCAAGACGCGTTTTAAAATATCTTCAAAGATATAAGACCGCAAATTGCCAATATGCGCGTAATTATAAACAGTGGGGCCGCAGGTATAAAGGCCAACTTTTTTATCTTGCCAGGGGGTAAAGATTTCTTTTTTGCGGGTAAGAGTATTGTAAAATTTAAGAATATTCATAAACCCATTTTAGCGCAAAATAAATATGTTGACAAGTTTTTTATTACTTTAAAATGTGTGGTATAATACTTTATATCTTTAAACAATAAAATTTTTATGTGGCCCTTTGCTAAACCTCAAAGTTATTTGGGTGTGGATATAGGTTCCAATGGTATTAAATTAGTGGAGCTTCAAAAAAGAGGCAAATATACTTATCTCTATACTTACGGATTTTCTGATGCTAATTTATTATCTAGCAATGATGCTGGTTTTTTAGATATTGATAATACAGCAGGGTTGCTTCAAAAAATTTGTGCTAAGGCCAAAATTTCTTCCCGTCAGTGTTTAGCCAGCCTGCCGGCTTCAGACGTCTATAGCGCTCTTTTAACCGTTCCAATACTTAAAGAAGAAGACAGAAAAGCCTTTATTTTGCGTCAAATAGAAAAACTTATCCCCATTCCTTTGAACGATGCCGCGGTTGATTTTAAAACTGTGCGTAAAGCTAAAGGAATAGTGGAAGATAAATTTAAAACCGCTTCAGAAGAGGTCTTTTTTACCGCGGCGCCCAAAAAATTGATTGCTTCTTATACGGAAATTTTTAAAAAGGCCGGATTAAATTTGCTTAGTTTAGATACTGAGTCTTTATCTTTAATTTCTTCTTTAATAGGTAAAGATTTAAGCCCCATACTTTTAATAGATATGGGCGCGGCTCAGACTGATTTTATGATGGTAGAAAATGGCGTACCGGTTATTTTTCACAGTTTAAAATTCGGCGGCGGTTCTTTTACCAAAGTGCTGGCTAAAACCCTGGGATTAAGTTTGACAGAAGCGGAACAAAGCAAACGGGACCTGCGCAGTGAAGCCGTTTTTCCTGCTATTTTTAATGAACCTTTAGCGCCAATTGTGGAAGCGATAAGATATATGTTGGAATTATACGCTAAACAAAAGGATGGTGAAGTAGCGCGGCCGGAAAAAATTATTTTAACCGGCGGATCCAGTCTTTTACCGCATTTAGATACAAAAATAAGTGAAATTTTTAGTATCAAAGCTTATTTGGGCGATCCTTGGGCGCGCGTGGTTTATTCGGAAAATTTAAAACCAATTTTAGATTCCATTGGTCCAAGATTTGCCACCGCTCTTGGTTTGGTCTTGAAGAAAATAGAAGCTTAATGGTATAATAGTTTAAGTGATGTACAAAAATATGGTTAAACAAATTCAAAATAAAATTTTAATAGTAGAAGATGATAACTTTTTGGCTGATATTTATAAGACCAAATTAGAATTGGAGGGTTTTAAAGTTACAGTGGCCACAGACGGAGAAAAAGGATTAAAAATGATTCAAACCAAAACTCCCGATTTAGTTTTATTAGATATTTTATTGCCTAAATTAGATGGCTTTGCCATTTTAGAAACAGTAAAACAAACAGATTCAGCGGTTAAAGATTTACCAATCATTTTGTTAACCAATTTGGGTCAAAACGAAGAAGTGCAAAAAGGTTTAAAATTGGGTGCGGCGGATTATTTGATTAAAGCTCATTTTAAACCGGCGGAAGTGGTGGAAAAAATCAAGAAGATTCTACAAAAATAATTACAATTTTAAAAAAGAAGGGAGGTGAAATCATGCAAAAGAAAGGTTTTACTTTAATTGAGTTGTTGGTCGTGATTGCCATCATCGCTTTGTTATCTACTTTAGCGGTAGTGGCTTTGGGTTCTGCTCGTGAAAAATCACGCGACGCCAAAAGATTGGCTGATATCAAACAGGTTCAAACAGCTTTGGAACTCTATTTTACAGACCAAAATGCTTATCCAGCCGGTACCGCTTTAGTGTTAGGCGGAGCCAATGCCTTGTGTTTAGGAGCTGGTGGATTTGCCGCTTCCGGTTGTACTACGCCTGTTTATATGGGTAAGGTTCCCGCTAACCCAACACCGGGTGGTGTAGACTACGCTTATACAGTCAGTGGTTCAAGCTATAGCATCGCTTTTACTTTGGAAGGTGCTAGCGGTGGTTTAGCGTTAGGTGCTCACACAGCTTCTCCGTCAGGCATTCAGTAGACGGTGTTTCTCTAATTAGAGAAAGAATCCCTCTGGGCAACCGGGGGGATTTTTGATAAAATGAATATCTATGATTTTATCTTTATTATTTATTTTTGGTTTAATTATTGGTAGTTTTTTAAATGTAATTGCCTTGCGTTTGCTTAAAGAGGAAGGTTTTATCCGTGGGCGCTCCCATTGTGTTTTTTGTCAAAAAATTCTACATTGGTTTGAATTGATTCCGGTAATCAGTTTTTTATGGCAAGGAGGTAAATGCCGCGGTTGTCAAAAAAATATTCCCTGGCGTTATATTTTAATTGAAGTAATAACCGGTGGATTGTTTGCCGGAGTTCACTATTTTTTATCCAATCAAAATTTACAAAATTTTTGGCCGATTTTAATTTTTAATTTAATTATCATTAGTGTTTTAGAAGTTATCTTTTTAATAGATTTAAAAGACGGCGTTATTCCCGATATTTTAATTTGGCCGTTTATTGCGTTGACTTTACTATTTTGGTGGCTAAGCGGTGGCAATATTCTAAATTATTTTTTAACCGGATTAGCTTGCACGGCGTTTTTTGGTTTACAATACCTTGTATCTCGCGGACGTTGGATGGGGCTAGGGGATATTGGTTTGGGATTTTTGATTGGTGTGTTTTTGGGGTTTCCTCGGGCGTTGGCGGCCTTGCTTTTTGCTTATATTAGTGGGGCAATTATTGGCATATTTTTGATTATTTTAAATAAAAAAAATTGGGCAAGCTCTGTACCTTTAGCTGTTTTTTTAGTTCCCTCTGCAATTTTAGCCTTATTTTGGGGAGAAAAGGTGATAAGATGGTATTTTGATATTTTGGGTAAAATGTAAGAAAACAAATTGGAAAATTTTTTTGGCTTTGGTTAAAAACAGGGGTTTTTTTTTATTTAAATCTGTGTTAAAATATGGGCATATGACCCACACCGAAGCTAAAGAACGTGTTGCCAAATTGCGTCAAGAAATAGAGCGTCATCGCTACCTTTATCATGTTTTAGATAAGCAAGAAATTTCCGATGCAGCCTTGGATTCTTTAAAGCACGAATTGTACAAATTGGAACAACAATTTCCAAAGTTGATTACGCCTGATTCTCCCACACAAAGAGTCGGTGGCAAGGCTTTGGCGGAATTTAAAAAAATTAAACACAAAAGCCCCATGCTTTCCATTGAGGATGTTTTTAGTTTTGAAGAAACAGCTGATTGGCTTGCCAGGATTAAGAAAATAGTGCCACAGGCCGATTTTAACTTTTATGCGGAAATTAAAATGGATGGTTTGGCTGTATCTTTAATCTACAAAAATTTATTTTTGGAAATTGGTTCTACTAGAGGTGACGGTGTCACAGGGGAAGATGTCACACAAAATTTAAAAACCATAGACGCAATTCCTTTAAAAATGCGCTTACCGGAAAAGAAAGAAATTGAAGAATTTTTGACGCGATTTAATAAACAAGGACGATTTAATAAAAAGAAATTGCAAAAATTTTTGAACAACCCGCGCGAATTGGAAGTGCGCGGAGAATGTTTTATGTCCAAAAAAGTTTTTGAAGATTTAAACAAAGAACAAGTTAAGGCCGGCTTAGGATCATTTGCCAACCCTAGAAACGCGGCGGCCGGTTCTATTAGACAGTTAGATTCCAATATTACCGCTAAAAGACGCTTAGACTTTTTTGCTTATGCTTTATTGACAGATTTGGGTCAAGCCACTCACGAACAGGCTCATGAATTGGTAAAATTATTTGGTTTAAAAGTTAATCCTTACAATCATCTTGCTGCTGATTTGCCGGCCGTAGAAAAGTTTCATGAAAAAATAATGAAAGAGCGAGAAAAAATACCCTATTGGACTGATGGTGTGGTAGTGGTGGTGAATGATAATGATATTTTTGATAAATTAGGCGTAGTAGGCAAAACCCCGCGTGCCATGATTGCCTATAAATTTCCAGCTGAGCAAGCCACTACAGTGGTGGAAAAAGTTGACTGGCAAGTGGGTAGGACCGGAGCTTTAACTCCTGTGGCTACCATGTGGCCGGTATTTGTTGCGGGTTCTACTGTAACACACGCCACGCTCCACAATTTAGATGAGATTAGGCGTTTGGGTTTAAAAATAGGGGACACGGTTATCTTGGAAAAAGCCGGTGATATTATACCTAAAGTGGTAGAAGTTTTGCCGCGCTTACGCACTGGTAAAGAAAAAGAAATTCATCCACCCACCAAATGCCCGATTTGCGGTTCGGAAGTAGAAAAAAAAGAATCTCAATCGCGAGAGGGAAAATCCGTGGCGGTTTTTTGCACTAATAAAAATTGTTTTGCCAAAAAAAAAGAAAATCTTATTCATTTTGTTTCCAAAAAAGCTTTTAATATTGAGGGTCTGGGGGAAAAAATTGTGGAACAATTAATAAATGAGGGTTTAATTACTACAGCAGCTGATATTTTTAGTTTAAAAAAGGGTGATCTAGAACCATTGGAGAGATTTGCGGAAAAATCCGCGCAGAATTTAGTTGAAGCGATTGCCAATTCTAAAAAAATTACCTTGGCGCGGTTTTTGTATGCTCTGGGTATTTTACACGTGGGAGAAGAAACGGCCGTTGATTTGGCCAATCATTTTGGCAGTTTGGAAAAAATCAAAAAAGCCAGTTTGGAAAATCTTAACACCCTGCCCAATGTTGGAGAGGTAATGGCGCAAAGTATTTGGCAATGGTTTCAAAGTGAAAAAAATTTAAAATTGTTGGAGGCACTTCAAAAAAATGGCGTGGTGATAGAAAATTATATTTCTCGTGCGGCCGGAAAATTTAAAGGAATCTCGTTTGTTTTTACCGGTGAAATGGATTCCTTTACGCGAGACGAAGCCAAGGAAAAAGTTCGCTCAGAAGGAGGGGAAACGCCTTCTTCTATTTCGACACAGACGGACTTTGTGGTGGCGGGCCATGATCCCGGATCCAAGTTTACTAAAGCCAAAAAAAAGGGGGTAAAAATTATTAACGAAAATGATTTTTTGAAGATGTTTAAATAGACTGTTATAATACTTTTAAATATGCCCGTATCAAAAAATTTGATAGACCACTTAGCTGATTTGGCAAAATTAGAGTTAACCGCAGAAGAAAAAAGGAGATATTTTAAAGACCTTTCTTCTATTTTGGGTTATGTGGAAAAAATACAAGCATTGGGTGTAAAAGAGGAAATAAATTTAATAAAAGAAAACGGGATTGATGTTTGGCGAAAAGACGAAATAAAAGATTGTTCCGTTGAAGAAAAGGAACAAATTATTAAATCTTTTCCAGAAAAAGAGAGTGCTTTGTTAAAAGTACCGGGAGTATTTGAATAATTTTATATGAAAAAATTAAACATTAAACAGACACGACAAAATTTGCTTAATAAAAAAATAACTTGCCAAAAGTTGGTTGAAGGTTATTTGGATAATATTACTAAACAGGACGGTCGAATTCATGCTTTTTTAGAAGTATTTGAAAAAGAGGCTTTGGCAGAAGCCAAAAAAGTTGACGAAAAAATTAAAAAAGGGGAAAGCATGAGAGCTTTAGATGGGATTACCATGGCTCTTAAAGATAATTTGCTTTACGAGGGGCACCTTGCTTCGTCCGGCTCTAAAATTTTAGAGAATTTTGTTTCTCCTTATACCGCCACGGCTGTTAAAAAAATAAAAGATGCCGGGGCTATTATAATTGGGCGCACCAATATGGATGAATTTGCTATGGGATCTTCTACGGAAAATAGCGCTTATGGAATAACCAGGAACCCTTATGATTTAGAAAGGGTTCCAGGAGGTTCTTCCGGAGGTTCGGCCGCTGCAGTGGCCGCCGGCATGTGCGCGGCCGCCCTTGGTTCCGATACCGCAGGCTCAATTCGTCAGCCCGCAGCTTTTTGCAATCTGGTTGGTTTAAAACCAACTTATGGAGCCGTCTCACGCTACGGTCTTATGGCTATGGCTTCGTCATTGGATCAAATTGGGCCTTTAACCAATAATGTAGAAGATGCCAAAGTTTTATTTGAAATTTTAAAAGGCCGGGATGAAAAGGATGCCACATCTAAAAATTTTAAAGATTCAAAAGAAAAAGTTTTAAAAAACCTAACCATCGGTCTGCCCAAAGAATATTTTGCCAAGGGATTAGATGCCAAAGTAGAAAATAATATTTTAAAAAAAGTAGAACTGCTAAAAGCAGAGGGCGCAAAAATAAAAGAAGTAACTCTACCCAATTCCGAATACGCTCTGGCGTCTTATTATTTAATTATGCCCGCTGAAGTTTCGTCTAATTTAGCCAGGTTTGATGGTATAAAATATGGTTTGTCTATAAGGAATAAAGGGGAAGATTTAAAAGGTGTTTATAAAAAAAGTCGAGCTACGGGTTTTGGGGCAGAGGCAAAGAGGAGAATAATGCTAGGTGCTTTTGCTTTATCCTCCGGTTATTATGACGCCTACTACAAAAAAGCCAAACAAGTACAAAATTTAGTCAGAGAAGATTTTGAAAAAGTTTTTAAAGAAGTGGATTGTTTAATTACTCCCACTGCTCCCTCCACGGCTTTTAAGATAGGGGAAAAAAGTAATGATCCATTACAGATGTATTTATCCGATATTTATACCGCGCCGGTCAATTTAGCCGGTTTGCCCGCTTTATCTGTTCCTAATGGTTTGGTAGATAAATTACCTGTGGGTTTGCAGATCATTGGGCCGCATTTTTCCGAAAATTTTCTGTTATCAATCGGAGAGAGAATAGAAAAAATCAATAACTAATATTTTATGTTTAAAAGAAAAATCAGTCCGCATCATTATCACAGTCTGTTTGAACAAAAGGCTCGTATTTTTGAAAAATTTCATGAGCCGGTAAACTACAGGGATACTTGGCAAATTTTTAGAATTATGTCGGAATTCGTTTCCGGCTATCAATTACTGGGAAAATTTGAAAAAACCGCCACTATTTTTGGCTCAGCTCGTTCTACAGAAGATTCTTTTGCTTATAAAGAAGCGCGTGAATGCGGTTTATTTTTGGGAAAACAGGGTTACGCGGTAATTACCGGTGGAGGACCGGGAGTAATGGAGGCGGGCAATAGGGGAGCAAAAGAAGCCGGTGCGGAATCAGTGGCTATTTCCATTCAACTACCCGAGGAGCAGATTCTTAATCCTTACGTAACCAAGAATGCCGGTTTTAATTACTTTTTTATCAGAAAAATAATGCTGGTTTCACCGGCCGAAGCCGCTATTTTTTTTCCCGGCGGTTATGGTACCATGGATGAAATTTTTGAACTTTTGGATTTAATAGAAATCGGCAAAGTTAAAAAAATTCCGGTTATTGCTGTGGGCAAAGATTTTTGGAATCCTTTAATTGACTTTTTAAAACAAAGCCCATTGGAATTAATTGGATCCATCAGTCAAACCCATCTTGATTTACTGCAAGTAGTTGATTCGGCCGAGGAGGCTGTGGAAATTGTCCGTCGGTCGGGAGTGCATAAGGTTTTATGTGATCCATCGGATCCCGCCGATCCGCATTGCGCTCAAACAATGAATTGGCGAATTTTTAGAATCATGGCGGAGGTGGTGGAGGGATTTGAATTCTTAACTCGCGAAGTTAGAGATGATATTACTATTTTGGGTACCAATAGTTTGGGCGCGGAAAGTCCTTATTACCAAGCGGCGGAAAAAATGTCTTTTAATTTAGGCAAGAAGGGATACATGGTAATTACCGGTGGCGGCCCAGGGATTATGGAGGCGGCTAGTAAAGGCGCCAAAGAAGCCGGTGCTGAATCCATCGGTTTTAGTTTAAAATTTGAGGATGTGGCCAGAACTAATCAATATCTTACCAAATCTTTAAGTTTTAATTTTCCTTATATTAGAAAATTAATGCTGACCGTTCCTTCCAAGGCCTTTATATTCTTTCCCGGCGGTTTTGGAACTCTACACCAGTTGTTTGAGGTTTTAACTTTGATGAAAACTAAAAAAATGAGCGAGATGACTGTGCTTTTATACGGCAAAAAGTATTGGGAACCTTTGGATAAATTTATCCGCGAGACCTTGCTTAAAAAATATGACACTATTGCTCCGGAATATGTTGATTTGTATAAAATTGTTGATAGTGTTGAAGAAGCGGAACAATATATACCTAAATTAGCAAAATGATACCCTTTTTTGGCACAACCGGTTGGCAAATAGGATTTTTAAAAATTCAATCTTGGGGCTTGTTTGTTTCTTTGGGTTTTTTGATTGGCACTTTTTTGGCTTCTTGGTTGGTTAAAAAGCAAAAATTAAATAAAGATAGACTTCTGAATTTATTGATTTGGATTATCATCGCCTCTTTGGTTGGAGGAAGATTATTTTATGTTTTTTTAGAAAACAGCCGGAATTTTTATCTTTGGCATCCACTGGAGATTTTTAAAATTTGGCAAGGTGGTTTGGATTCTTTTGGCGGTTTTGCGGGAGTGGGAATAATATTATTTTGGTTTTGGTACAAGAAAAAAATTGATTGGCATTACTTAGACATATTGGCTTTTGTTTTTCCTTTTGGTTGGACAGTGGGAAGAATGGGTTGTTTGTTAATTCATGATCATTTGGGTGTTTTATTTAACTCTTTTTTGGCTATTAATTTTACCAGTGGGCCCAGGTTAGATATGGCCTTATTGGAGATATTGATGTTAGTGCCACTTTTAATTATTTTTGCCTTAAAGGGTCTTAAAATGTTATCTACGTCCGGCCTCTTGTCTTCTCGGCTGTTTTTGTGGTATGGTATGGGCAGATTTTTACTGGATTTTTTACGAGCTGATGATATTGCCGGAGCTGATGCAAGATATGGTGGCTTTACCGTGGCGCAATGGGGGAGTTTAATTTTAGTTTTTATTGGTTTGAAGTTGCTGAAAAAAATTAAAAAAGGAAGGTTCGCATAGTGGTCTAGTGCACACGCTTGGAAAGCGTGCATACCGCAAGGTATCGAGGGTTCGAATCCCTCACCTTCCGCCAATTTTCAGAATTCGGATTTTTTATTAATTGGGGGATAACTTTAAGGGTAATCCCCCCCTGCCTCTTCTTTAAAGAGGCAGGGGGTGATTTGTTTATTGAAAAGAAGTGATAACTTTGATAGTATTAAACCAGACTATGACAGCTAAAATAGCTAAAAATACCTTCTTTTTAACCTCGGCTTATATTGGCCAGAAGATTTTTTCTTTTATCTATTTTAGTTTAATAGCTAGATTCGTGGGTGTAGAGAATGTTGGTCTTTATGTCACTGCCTTGTCCTTTTCCAGCCTTTTCTCTATTTTTGCCGATCTGGGTTTAACACAAGTTTTAATAAGAGAAGGCGCTAGAGAAAAAATAAAAATTGACATTTGGTTAGGTCAAGTTATCTTTTTAAAGATATTTTTAGCCGTATTTGCTTATGTTTTTTTAATTTTGATTACTTATCCGTTAGGATACTCCGGTGAATTGCGTTTTTTAATATTTCTTTCCGGCATTTTAATGATCCTGGATTCTCTCTCTTTGGCTTTTTACGGAGTTTTAAGGTCTTTGCAAAATCTTTTTTATGAATCTTTTGGTGTTATTGTTGGACAAATTTTAACTATTATCGCCGGGGTTATAGCGTTGGTTTTAAAACAACCCATTTATTTTTTACTTGTAGCCTTAGGCGCCGGTAGTTTTTTTAACTTCATTTTTTCTTTAACGATTGTTAGTCGTTTAAACATAAAAATTAAACTAATTTGGCACAAGGACTATTTTAAAAAAATAGTAAAACTGACATTGCCTTTTTCTTTGGCTGGAATTTCCACTAAAATTTACTCTTATATTGATGCCGTGCTTATTTCTATCCTCATCAATACTAAAAGCGTTGGGTTTTATAGTATTCCCAACAAAGTGGTTTTTGCTTTTCAGTTTATTCCCATGGCCTTTGCCGCTTCTTTGTATCCCGCCATGAGCCACTCTTTTATCTCTAATAAAGAAAGATTAAAGTATCTTTTCGAAAAAGCTGTTATTTATTTGTCTTTAATTGCTTTTCCCTTGGCTTTTGGCGTTTATGTTCTTTCTGATGTTTTTATAAATAAGGTCTATGGTTTGACTTACTCTTCTTCTATTCCTGCTTTAAAAATACTAGTTTTTGGTTTGGTTTTTGCTTTTTTAGATTTTCCTGTCGGTTCTCTATTAAACGCCTGTAATAGACAAGCTTGGCAAACAACGGCTATGGTTTTAACCATGTGTTTAAATATAATTTTAAATTTAATACTAATACCAATTTGGGAAATAAAGGGAGCGGCTTTAGCGGCAGTGGCAAGTAACTCATTTCTATTATTTTTTGGGTACTCGGCAGTTCCACAAATTGTTGGCATGCATAAAAAAAGTTATTGGTTCACTATCCTAAAAATTTTTCTTTCCTCTCTTTTGATGGGAGTTACGGTTAATTATTTTAAAATTTGGCTGATAAACATTTTTACTCCAACAGGTTTTGTCAAGACCCTTATTTTTTTGGGCCTCTTGATAACTTTTGGTGGTCTGTTCTATTTGTTTTTGCTGTGGATAACTAAAATTTTAAGTAAAAAAGAAGTGGATGAATTTCTGTCAATTTTCAGAAAAAATTATTATGAAGAATCTAAGTAAACAAGAAAAAATTTTATTTTTAACCCTGGATTTCCCCCCCCTAAAGGGAGGAGTTTCTCGTTATTACCATAATTTAGTAAAAATTTCTAATTTGAATATCACTGTTTTATTTCAGGAGACCTTAGGAAAATTTTGGCCTAAATGGATCCCTCTTTTGTTTAAAACAGTGAAAGAAATCAAAAAAAATAATTTTGATTTTCTTTTTATAGGACAGGTACTGCCTTTGGGTTATATCGCTCTTTTTATTAAAAGTTTTTTTGGTATTCATTACTTGGTGTTTACTCACGGTATGGATATCTTATTTCCTCAGAATTTTTGGTGGAAAAAAATTTGGCTTAAAAAAATATTATGTTCGGCTGATTGGGTGGTTGCTAATAGCGAGTTTACTAAAAAAGAATTAGAAAGATTAGGCTTAAATTCAAAAAAAATAATAATTATTTACCCGTGTGTTGCTTTTCCGTTTCAAATAAATTCGATAAAATCAACTCCAGAAGAAGGACAAACGATCTTGTCGGTGGGAAGATTGGTTGAAAGAAAGGGTTTTGATAAGGTAATTGAGGCTATGCCGAAAATTTTGCATTTTTTTCCTAATGCTCAATATATCATTATTGGCTCTGGCAGATATGAAAACGAATTAAAAAAAATGGCTGCAAATTTGCAGGTTGATAAAAAAGTTTTATTCTTTAATAATTTAGCTGACGAAGAAATATCTAACTGGTATCAAAAATGTTCGGTGTTTGTTATGCCTTCAAGACAAATAGGTCCTGATGCAGAAGGTTTTGGTACAGTTTTCCTTGAAGCCGGAGCCTACAGTAAACCTGTGATAGCCGGTAATTCCGGTGGTGTACCGGAGGCTGTTATTAACAATCAGACCGGCTTAATTATTGATCCAGAATCCTTAAACGACCTCGAACAGGCGCTTATTCAAATTCTGTCTGACAAAGATAGAGCTAGGGAAATGGGGGAGGCTGGTAGAAGATTGGTTGAAGAAAGATTTAGCTGTCAGGAACAGTTTGCTA
>Ga0208953_1001078_pt1 | contig 18220 bp, 13 predicted proteins | sample RifOxyB2_FD_184033 | JGI IMG/M metagenome (GOLD analysis project Ga0208953, IMG submission 184033) | Groundwater microbial communities from Rifle, Colorado - Rifle Oxygen_injection B2 (SPAdes) | ecosystem: Environmental > Aquatic > Deep subsurface > Groundwater | place: USA: Rifle, Colorado... | reverse complement strand
ATAGACGCGCTCGCCGAGAAGTACGGTCTGCAGCCGTCGAAGCTCATCAACGCTCTACAGAAGGACCTGGTCGAGGGATGTGGCACCAACATCGTCTACGTGCTCGAGACCCCGGACCCGCTTCTGGACTACTTGGGTGACGGGGTCGTCTACCTGTCCCTGAACAGCACCACTGGCAGGAGGATCAGGGAGTTGGACCTGCTCAAGCTCAGGGGCTGCGAGATCAGGCAGCCGAAGTATGTGTACACCCTTCTGGGCGGAAGGGTCAGGACATTCGAGTACGGCCGGTACTCGAAGCCGGAGAAGCCGAACGCCTTCGAGCATATGGCGGACCCAGACAAGAAGCGCGTGTCCACAGGCAATGCGGACCTCGACGAGATGCTCGGGGGCGGCCTGAGGAAGGGCACCATCACTCTGATCGAGCTGGGCCAGGGGGTTCCCGTGGCCTCTTCGTCTTCAATCGAGAACGCGATCATCAGCAACTTCGCGGCCCAGGGCCGCGGGGTCGCCTGGCTCCCCACGAAGAAGACGGGGGCCGAGGTGGCGAGGGACGAGCTCGTGGGCTTCATCAAGCCTGAGGAGTTCGACAAGAGCGTGCGGATACTCGAGCCCCATGCGGCCTCCGAGTCACCGAAGCCGTACGCGGTCACACTCGAGGGAGAGGATGTCAAGGTCGACATCAAGTGGCAGGACATCCAGTATGCGCTCAAGGACACGAAGTCGCCGTACCTGTCGATCATAGGTTTCGACTCGCTCGAATCCATATACGGGTCGGGCGTCCTGGACGGGCTGATGGACTATCTGTCGGCGCTGCTGAACAACGACGGCATGTTCGTCGCGACCGTCACGCCCTCTGTGAAGTCGACGAGCAGACTCACGGACCTGGCGCACACCCACATAAGGATAGACAAGACCTCGGGCATCATGGTCGTCAGAGGGGAGGAGCCGTACACCGCCCCACACGCGATGACCGACCCCGACCCCGGGGATTTCAGACCGAACCTCGTCCCGATACTCTAGACTCGGTCGGGCCTTCAGACGCGACTGCGGATTAGAAATCGTACAAGGGGTTTGGGAGTTTGTGCTCTCAGCTCAGTGCTTGAAGAGCCTGAGCCCGCTGAACACCATCGAGATGCCGTGTTCGTCAGCTGCAGAGATGGCCTCGTCGTCCCTGACGGACCCTCCGGGCTGCACGATGGCGGAAACCCCGACCTTGGCCGCAGCATCGACGCCGTCCCTGAACGGGAAGAACGCGTCCGAGATGAGGATCGAACCCTTCGCCTCAGCCCCGGCCTTCATGCCAGCGATGGTCGTCGCGTCGACTCGGCTCATCTGGCCTGCACCCACTCCGACGGTCCTCTCGCCCTTCACGAGCAGGATGGTGTTGGACTTGATGTGCCTGCAGACCTTGACCCCGAAGACCATAGCGTCCACTTCCTCAGGCGTCGGGACGCGCTTCGTCACGGGCTTCAACTTGGTCCGGTCCAGCTCGGCGTACGGGTCCGTCTGGAGCAGGAGGCCGCCTTTGACCTTCGCCATGAACATCCTGCCATTCTCGCGCTTGATGGGCATGTTGGTCCTCAGCAGCCTGATGCTCTTCTTCTCCTCCAAGAGCTTCTCCGCGTCAGGGTCGTAGCCAGGCGCGATCACTGCCTCGACGAAGTGGCTTGAGATCTCCTTCGCGGTCTCGAGGTCTACCTGTCGGTTGAGGCCGACGACGCACCCGAAGGCGCTGAGCGAATCCGCGTTGTACGCGATCCTGAACGCATCGGCGATGGTGGCGGCGCTCGCGACCCCTGACGGGTTCGTGTGTTTGATCACCGCAGCCGTTGGTTTCTCGAAGTCGGATACGATCGCGAGCGCGGCGTCCAGGTCCAGGACGTTGCAGTACGAGATCTCCTTCCCGTGCATCTTCTCCGCTGCGGCGACGCTGAGTGGAGTCTGGTCGAACAGGTCCTTGTAGAACGCGGCCTTCTGGTGCGGGTTCTCGCCGTACCTGAGGTCGTTAAGCTTCTCGAATGACAGTGTGAGATTCTTCGGGAGCAGCTCCCCGGAGAACTTCTTCCCGAGGTAGGATGCGATGGCTGAGTCGTACCTCGCGGTCGCCCTGAACGCCTCGAGCGCGAGTCTCTTCCTGGTGTCCTCGGAGAGCTTGCAGTCGTTCTCCCTGAGCTCAGTGAGGATCGCGCCATACTGTGCAGGGTCCACGACGACTGCTACTGCGGAGTTGTTCTTTGCCGCGGACCTGATCATAGACGGCCCGCCGATATCGATGTTCTCGATCGCGTCCTCGAGCTTCACGCCAGGCTTCGCGACCGTGGATTCGAATGGGTAGAGGTTGACGACCACGAGGTCGATCGGCTCGATGCCATGCTTCCTGATGGCCTCCATGTGCTCCGGCTTCTCCCTCATCGCGAGGAGTGCGCCATGGATCGCCGGGTGGAGCGTCTTGACCCTCCCGTCGAGCATCTCCGGGAACTTAGTGACCTCAGAGACACCTATGACCGGCACACCGCTCTTCTCAAGGAGTGTTGCCGTCCCGCCAGTTGAGAGAATTTCTATCCCTAGCTCGGACAGACCCTTCGCGAATTCCGGGAGGCCTGTCTTGTCAGATACGCTGACCAAAGCTCTCTTGACCCTGCTCATTCAACATACGCTCCGATTAATGGCTTGCGCATACCTAGCCGCAAGGGGCATGAGGTGTGCGGCAAAGGTATCTTGTGGGCCGTTATAACCGTTTTCCTCATCGGCGTCAGGGGGTCTCTCGCTGATCCGTTCCCCTCACAGGTCCGTGCAGGTGCTCGCGCGAACGGTCTTTCATCTTCATCAGGAACGGCAGTGAGGCCGCGACCGTGGCCGCGACTATCGCTCCGCCGACCGCTAATGCGACCGGGTACCCCACCTCGTCGGATAGGACCGTCGCGAGAGGGGGCGCGACCGCGAATCCCAGGGATCCGAGGGCGTTGAAACCCCCCATGTATGTCGCGTGCTCGCCCTTCGGGGCGAGGTCTCCCAAGAGCCCGAGGCTCGCGGGAAGCAACATCGCGGCCAACGAGCCTGAGGATATCATGAGTACCACCATCCCTGCCTCGCCAACGTATCCGAGGAGTCCGAGCATGAGTGCGTACGCGAACCCGCCGACTACGAGCATCAGCGTTCTACCGTGCTTGTCCGAGAGCTTCCCGAACGGGTACTGGAGCAGCGCGAACGGGAGTAAGAACGCGGCCAGATACAAGCCTCTCACGGAAGGCTCGGCGCCGAACTCGTAGGCGAGGTACAGAGGGAGCAGGAATACGAGATACCCTGCGCTGAACCTCTCAGCGAAGCTGAACAGGAATGAAGGTACGACCCTTCTGTCCCTCATTATGAACCTGACCGCCACCACGATCGACTCCGGCTTGCTCCTTATGGGTACGTCCTTGATCAGTATCAGGGCGAGGGCCGCGGCCACGAGGAACATCGCTGACGCGACATAGAGTGGGTATAGTGGCCCGATGTCACCGACGAAGCCCCCGACGGGCGCTCCGAACCCGATGCCAAGCGCGAGCCCAGTGCCTACGATGCCCATCGCTGCGCCGTAGCTGTGGGCGTGCGCGATGTCCAGCGCCATGGTCATCAGCAGTGACCAGGCCATGACGGTGAGGGCGCCCTGGGCGAACCTCAGCGCAAGGAGGGTCGTTATGTCCGGCGCGAGGCTCATGGTGTAATAGAGCAGGGCGGACCCGAAGAAGCCGACCACGATGAAGATCCGTCTCTCTCCGCGCTTGTCAGATAGGATGCCCCATACGACTCCGAAGATTATGTACGCGACCATCTCGACGGTCACGAACAACGATGCCATGGTCGCGCTCGAGTCGTACCTGTCGATTATGACCTCCTTGAGCGAGGGCACTATGAATGTCAGGTTGAACATCGCCAGGAATGTGAGCCCCGCTATTATCATGATGGGGCGGGTGGCAGCCTTCATGGTCTTGCTCCCCGCGTCGCATTCATATGATCACGCCACCGGGAAAGCCGCCGCCGTTCATCATGGTTGCGCTTGAGCGGTCAGGGGCGCACCGAGGTGAGGCCGAAGCCTCTCCTCACCGCCCTCTTGGCTAGGTGGAACGGCAGGTTGCCGCTCTCCGCCATGAGGTCGTGGAATCTCTTCTCGTCGAAGCGCCCTCCGAACTCAGTCACGAGGTCCCTCTTCAGGTCGAGGACCATCTGCCGGCCCGTGAGGTACGATAGCCCGTACCCAGGGGTCTTCGAGAAACCGTACACCTCGTCCTCGGTGACCTTCCTGGACGAGCTGGTCTCCTTCATGAACATCCTGACCATCTCGTCGAGCGAGGCTTCGCCTCTCGCGAATTTCACGTCGTATATTACCCGGCACGCCCTCCAGATCGCATAGTCGAGCATCGCGTGCCTGTCCGCGAGTGTCGTTCTGAAACCCTTCTCCAGCATCATCGTCTCGCAGTACATCCCCCACCCCTCCTGAGTCTCCCATGACGGGGTGATCGTATCAGGTTCTATCAGCATCAGAGAGAGCTGGTGCATCCAGGGTTTCTTGTTGGAGACCACGCCCTGGTGGAAATGGCCAGGGTATGCCTCGTGCACGGCCAGGTTGGCGATGGACGCCCTGGAATACAGATTCTGGAGCGCCCCGCTCGGAGCCCTCGTCAGCAGGAGCACTCCCTGCTGCCGCTCCTCGAAGGGCGCGGCCATCTCAAGCGCGGCAGTCGGTATTATGCTGGCCATGAAGCTCGGCGTCTCCACGATATGGAGCCTGGCGTCGTAGTCCATGGTCGCGATGCCGTTGTCGATTATGAACCGCTTGGCTCGCTCTACCTCCCTGATGGTTTCGGTGAACGCGTCGTCGAATGTCGCGGGCGCATCGGCTCTCATCATCGCGACGGCCGCCTCGGGGCCTTTTCCGGGCGTCATCATCGCCGAGACCTCGTCCCTCTCCGCCTTGAGGCTTCTCACGGAAGCCTCTCCGAAGGCGAGGATCTGGTCGGCGCTGAGCTCGAAACCCCTGGTCCTGAGCAGTTTGTCCAGTTTGTCATAGCCCATGGCGAAGTCCGAGACCGCATGCTCTTCCAGGTTCCGCAGCCAGTCCAAGTGCTCTTTCAACGCCTCGTTCGCACGCGCAACGTTCTTGGCGAGGTCCGCCGCTATGCGGACTGACACGTCCATCTTGAAGTGGTCCCCCAAGAACCTCAGGAACTTGGGAAGGTCCCTTGCGGATTCGATGGACATGTGGGTCCAGTGTTTGATCGGCTTTCCGGGATTGAACCTCGTCCTGAACTCCTCGAGGTACCTGGGCATCTCGCCTATCCTCGATGATATCCAAGTGGCCTTCTTCTCGGTCGTGGCGTAGTCCCTTATCAGCATGAGCAGAAGGACGCCCCCGGGGACCTCGGTCGCCTCTGGGGACATCCGCCACAGGGGATAGTCGTCGATCGCGAACCTCTGGAGCGCCTCGCTCATCCGGAGGACCTCGAGCGAGATGACCTGGTCATCGTCGAGTTCGTCGGAGCCAGCGACCTTCTCGGCCTTCCGCAGCCACGATGTCAGCACTTGTGCCGTCTCCTCGAGGCGTCTGAAGCCTCCATGGGGGAGCATGCCATCATATGGGTCGTGGATGCCGAACCTGGTGCCAGTGTCTGGGTTGACCCTGAACAGCTCCCTGACCATCTCGTTGTTGAGCGCGTCGAACTCCTCTGAACTCATCTCCCCGGTTCTCCTCATTCGATCGAAGGCCTGGGCAGCAGCCCGGCCTCCTCGACGATCCTTGGCACCATCTCCTCCCACATGACCGCCATTATGTGGACCCCGTGGACCCCCTTCATCGCCTTCAGGGTCTCTATCTGTTCGACGCACAGCTTGATGCCCTCCTCCTTGGAGTCCTTCGCGTTCTTCATGCGGTCGATGATCTGGTTGGGCACGATCATGCCTGGGACTTTGTTCTTCATGTACCGGGCAGCGCCAGCGGTCTTCATCGGGAGGACTCCGGCGAGTATGTGGACCTTCTTGTCAAGGCCGCGCGCCCTGACCTCGTCCATCCACTTCTCGAACATGTCCATGTCGAATATGGCCTGGGTCTGGACGAAGTCCGCTCCGGCCGCGACCTTCTTCGCGAGCCTGGTCGCCCTGAACTCGTAGGGAGTGGCGAACGGGTTCTCGGCGCATCCGAGATACACCTTCGGCGGGTCTTTTATCTCCTGGCCTCCGGCCTGCTTGCCCTCTCGCCTGAGCTTGTCGAACACCGAGATCTCGGATACTGAGTCGAAGTCGAAGACGCTTTTCGAGGCCTTCTCGTTCCCGAAGATCTGGTGGTCCCCAGTCAGGCACAGGACGTTCCTGATGCCTAGTGCGCTCGCGCCCAGGAGATCGCTCTGGAGGGCGATCCTGTTCCTGTCCCTGCAGGTCATCTGTATGACGGGTTCGATCCCCTCTCTCATGATGATGACAGCGCTCGCGATGCTGGAGAGCCTGACGACCGCGGTCTGGTTGTCAGTGAGGTTGAACGCGTCCGCATATCCTTTGAGCATCTTCGCATGATGTGTGAGCGGTTCCGGATTGGCGGACTGTGGCGGGCCTATCTCCGCGGTCACGGCGAACTTGCCGGACTCGAAGACCTTCTCGAGGTTGCTGCCAGTTTTCATCTGACCGCCTCCTTGCCCTTCTTCTGGTGTTGCGTGAGCTTAGCGTCGTCCCTGACATACACCCTTCTGCCTCCGGAATGACTGGTGGACCAGTCCTTGGGAGGGGACACCTGCTCGATGAGGTCGAGCCTGTTCTGGAGCTTCAGCCTCTCATGTATCGCGTACCATGCGCAGTCGACCTCGAGGTTCACCTCGCACTTGCCGTTCGACGACCCACCGCAGGGACCGTTGAGCATGCTCTTCGCGCACCTGGCGATTGGGCATATGCCTCCGGTCGTGTGGATGATGCAGTTGCCGCATCCTACGCACTTCTCCGACCAGACACCCTGCTCCTCGGGGACGCCGAAGATGCCTGTGTTCAGGGCCGGGAAGACGATCTTCTTGGGATACATGTCGCCTATCGTCTGCGCGCCCAGAGAGCAGGCCATTGACAGGACCAGGTCCGAATCGAGTATCTTACCTTCGACCTCCTCGACCCATTCCTTCTCGCACTGCCTCTCGACGACGAGGCCCTCGAACTCCTGCTTCCTGCCTTCTTTCTTGGCCTTGAGCCTGAGGGCGGAGACGAGCATCTTGACCTCCTTCTCCCCGCCAGCTAGGCATATGGCCACGCAGCTTCTGCAGCCTATGACCTTGACTGTCTTGTAGGGGGCGACCATCTCCGCTATCTCCGCCATCGGCTTCCTCTTGGCGACTATCATCGGTCACCACCTGCCTTGCCGATAGGGCCGAGCCGCCTCGCGACATCGACCATCTTCGACACTATTTCAGGGAACTTCCATGCCATGGTCGACGACGCGTTGAACATCTCGACCCGCTCCTTCTCGATGCCCAGGTCGGCGAGGGTGGACTTGACGTACTCGACGCGCTTCCTCCCCTCGATCGAACCAGTATCGTAGTGGCAGTTCTTCTCAAGGCATCCGAGCACGAAGACCGAGTCAGCCCCGTCCTCGAGTGCCTGGAGTATGTGGATGCCGTCCACCCTGCCGGTGCACGGGACCTTGATCATCCTGACGCTGGCGTCGTATTGCCTGCCGGACCTGGCGGCGAGGATGGCTGAATCGATGCCATGTTTCTCGCAGCAGAACCCGACGACCTTCGGCTTCCTCTCGGACATCAGAAGTCACCTCCGAGCATTGTGCGCGTCTCCTGTGCGATCTGGTCGTCCGTGGATCCACGGAGTTCGATCGCCTTGCTCGGGCAGATACCGGCGCACATGCCACAGCCCTGGCACGCCTGGATGCGTATCTCGACCTTGCCAGCGCTGCCGATGTACGGCGCGTCGTACGGGCAGGTCCTGACGCATGTGAGGCACGCGGAGCATTTCTCCTGCGCGACCTCCGCGACGACGCCTCCGTATTCGATCACACCCTTCATCACGAATTTGCCAGCCATGAGTCCTGCGGCCTCACCCTCTGCCTCGGCCATGTCCTTTGACTTGGGGAACATCGCGGAGCCGCAGACGAACACACCCGGCCTGGGAGTGCTTACTGGCCATCTCTGGATGCTGCCTCTCCTCACACCTCCCTCGGGGGACATGGGTATCCTGAGGGCCGTGGCGATCCCGATGTTATCCTTGTTCGCTGGTATCGCAGCGAACGCGAGGGTTCCGATCGGGATTGTGAGAACCTCGGCCTGAGCGAGGTCCTTGACCGTGAGCTTCGTGGGTTCCTTGGGATCGATCTTCGGCCCAGCCGCCCTGTCGTATCTGATGAACCTGACGCCTAGCTCAGCCGCATCCTTGTAGGCGAGCTCGGACAGGCCGAAGGCGCGCATCTCCTGGAACACGACATACACTTCTTCCAGCGGCTGCTGTTTCTTCAGGTCGATTGCCAGCTCGAGCGTATCATCCCATGCGAAGTCCTGGACAGCGAGCGTCTTCCCTGCGGGGTCGGGCGAGTCGACGATCACGACCGGTCCCTTCGGGACCGCCCCGGTCTGCATTTGCTCGTGCAGCCTGTAGAGCGGGACTGCGGACTTGAACGCCTTGGCGAGCGGGCCCTTGAGTTCGGCCCATCCTCCGCCAGTGGCGACGACGACGGCTGCGCACTCGAGCTCCTCGACCTTCTCGCCGGCTTTGATGGACAGGACGAAATTGCCACCGTAGCCTTTAGCGCCGAGCAGCGTGGAATTGGGCATGATGACGCCGGGCGTTTTGTGGCTGCTGCCTGACTTCTCGATGATGATGGTATGGGCGCCCTCTGCTGCTGCGACCTCCGCTGCCTTGCGGCCAGCCACCCCCCCGCCAAGGATGACAACGTTCTTCGTCCTCATGACCTCCTCGGCCTTCTCCAGGGGCTGCAGCATCAGCAGCCGTTCGAGCCCGGCGACCGCCTTGGTCTCTGCCTTCGCCTGGGCCCTCTCCTTGTCGCTGATGTGCGGCAGGATGACCTCGTCCCTGAGGTTGATGTACTCGACCATGAACTCGTTGACCCCCGCCCTCTTGTATGCAGCGAGCAGGCCTGGGTTGACATCCTTCTTCTGACAGGCTAGGACGAGGACTCGGTCGACATCCCTTTCCGACGCCTCGGCGACCACACGCTTGATGATCTTCGGATCGCAGACGCGGTCGACCAGCATCGACGAGACGACCAGCTCCCTCTCGGAGGCGACATTCATGAGGTCGTCCATGTCGAGGAGCTGTGGCATCTCCGTGCAGGCTTTGCAGGCCAATACCTGTATCCTGGCCTTCATTTCGCCACCTCCTTCGCGATTGTGACCCTGGCGGCAGCGGACATGGCCCTCACCGCGGTCTCCTCTATGTCCATCGGTCCTGCGACTGTACCTATCACGTGCACGCCCTGGCCAGCGAGCTCATCGTTGGCGATGGCGAATCCCCTATCATCGGTCCGTATGCCAAGGGTGGCCGCGAGTTCGGTGGCCGCACCTGAAGGCCGCATACCGACTGAGAGCAGCACCATGTCGTACTCGTTCTCCTGCACCTCGGCATCCGTCTCCGTGGACACTTTCACGACGAGCTTCCCGTCCTTGCCTGGCTGGACCACCGCGGGCATGCTCCGTATGAGCCGGACTGTCTTCTTGTCCTTGGCCCATCTCTTGAACTCGTCCTGGGGCTCGTAGAGCGTCCTCAGGTCCATGAAGTAGAAGTCGAGGTTGACCTCGGGATCGGTGTCCATGATCAACTGTGATATCTTGGTGGCGTACTTGCAGCAGAACTTCGAGCAGTAGTCGACACCGTTCTTGACGGACCGGGAACCGACGCACTGCATGACCGCGATCTTCTTCGGGACGGCGCCATCGGATGGCCTCGTCAGCCTCCCCTTCTCGTTCAACATCCTCTCCGCGTCAACGCTCGAGACGACATCCTTGAGCGTGCCGCAGCCCAGTCTGCTGACCTCGCACGCGTCGACTGGTTCCATGCCCGTGGCGTACACGACGGATGAGACCTTCCGAGTGACGTTCCTGGCCCTGTCATCGAAGTCGATGGCTTTCGTGGGACAAGCATCGGCGCACTTCGCGCACTCGTCTTTCTTGAAATGCAGGCACTTCTTCCGGTCGATACGGTAAGTGCGTGGCATTCCGGTGCCCGTGGGGGGGGATATGGCCTTGCCGTCGACAGGGCACACCTCGATGCACTTGCCGCATCCGGTGCATTCCCCGGTGACGTACCTGGGCGAGACCTTGACCTTCGCCTCGAAGCCGTTCTCGTCCTTCTTGACGGCGACGACATCTGAGAGGAGGAGCACTTCGATGGAGGTTTCCTTCAGTACCTCGGCCGCCCGGTCGATGGCAAAGCACGCGCCACAGTTCCTGCACTCGACGAGGCCCTTGCAGGTCAGCTCCCTGGCCATGCCTCCGAGTGATTCGGACCTCTCGACGAGGACGACATTCGCACCTCTGTCTGCGAGGGACTTGGCCGCCGTCAGCCCTGCCGGCCCCCCTCCTATTATGAGGACTTCGTTGGTCACTTTTCCCCCTCCTTCTCGAACACGAAATGAAAGGACTGGAGTCCAGCGGTCGAACAAAGACTCCCGCTGGAAGATGCTTGTAAGGTGTTTGGGATGGGGACGGGAGTTCCGTCCCCGGATCACATCGGCCTCAGTTGAGACCGGTGATGTAACCATTGTCGTCTATGTTGATCCTCTCGGCCGCGGGAACGGATGGCAGACCAGGAATGGTCATCATCTTGCCCGTCAGGGGCACGATGAACCCTGCGCCGTTGCTGAGCCTGACCTCCCTCACCGTGAGGTTCCAGCCCTTCGGTGCACCCTTCTTCGAGGGGTCGTCCGTGAGCGAGTGCTGGGTCTTCGCCATGCACAGCGGCTGCTTGTCGTTCCCGGACTTCTCGATCGCCGTGATGTCCGCGGACGCGGTACCCGTGTAGACAACTCCGTCCGCGCCGTAGATCTCCTTCGCGAGGATCTCGATCTTCTTCTTGATGGGCAGGTTCACATCGTAGAGCACCTTGAAGTTGGACTTCTCCTTCTCGATGCACTCCAGGACCGCCTTGCCCAGCTCGGTGCCGCCCTCGCCGCCCTTGACGAAGACCTCGGACTGAGCGAACCTGACACCGACCTTCTCGCAGTGCTTCTTCGTCGCCGCGAGCTCATCATCCGTGTCCGTCGGGAACCTGTTGATCGCGACCACGGCCGGCACTCCGAACTTCCTCATGTTCTCGATGTGCTTGTCCAGGTTCGCGAAGCCCTTCTCCAGGTACTCGAGGTGCTTCTTCTCCTCCTCCTTCGTCGGGATATTCTTCTTGAGGATGGCGTTCAGCTCTTCCTCGGTCATCCCGCCGTGCATCTTGAGCGCGCGTATCGATGCGACCAGCACCGCGCAGTCCGGCTTGAAGCCGCCAGTCCTGCACACGATGTTGTAGAACTTCTCGGCTCCAAGGTCGGCCGCGAATCCGCCCTCGGTGATGACATAGTCGGCCATCTTCAGGGCGTACTTGGTCGCGATGATCGAGCTGTTGCCGTGCGCTATGTTCGCGAATGGCGCGCCGTGTATGAATGCTGGCTGCCCCTCGAGCGTCTGCACGAGGTTGGGCAGGATGGCGTCCTTGAGCAGGAGGCACATCGCACCGACGCCGTTCAGCTGGCTCGCGAAGACCGGCTTGTTGTCGTATGTGTACGCGACGACGACCTTTCCCAGTCTCTCCCTGAGGTCCTTGAGATCCCTGGCCAGCGCGAGGATCGCCATGATCTCGCTCGCGACAGTGATGTCGAACCTGCTCTCGTGGGGCACGCCGCCCTCAGACCTGCCGCCGAGGCCGACTACGATCTGTCTGAGCTCTCTGGCGTTCATGTCCATGACCTTGCCAAGGACGATCTTCGTCGGGTCGATGTTGAGCTGGTTCTTCTTGGTGACATGGTTCTCGACGAGTGCGCTCAGCAGGTTGTGTGCTGTGCCGACCGCGTGTATGTCGCCGGTGAAGTGGAGGTCGATGTCCCACATGGGATAGACCTGGGAGTATCCTCCGCCGGTCGCGCCTCCTTTGATTCCGAAAGTCGGGCCCAGGGACGGTTCCCTCAGGGACAGCATGACCTTCTTGCCGAGCTTCCCCATGCCCTGGCAGAGACCGATCGAAGTGACCGTCTTGCCCTCGCCAGCCTTAGTGGCCGTGATTGCGGTCACGAGGATCAGCTTGCCGTCCTTGTTGCTATCGAACTTCTTAAGCACATCAAGGGGGACCTTCGCCTTGTATTTCCCGTAGAACTCGAGGTCGTCGCGGCTAAGACCAATCTTCTCCGCGATCTTCTCGATGTGCTGCACCTTCGCTTCCTGAGCAATTTCGATGTCTTGTTTCATCGCCATTTACAAGCCCCCTTTGAACCGGTATAATAACTACATAATAAAGCCTTTCGGAATTTCTGGTCGGGGACAGTGGAGGCGTGGCACGCATCCTCCTTCCACGCATCGTCCCCGGGGCCGCGAGCTCCTGCGCCAAACACTTAAGTAAATCGCGTGCATCCCGTCTCAGGAGGCGTTGAGAATGGCAGCTCAGATCATCAGCGGAAACGAGGTGGCGAAGAGCATCCGGGCAGAGCTCAAGGAAGAGATTTCCAGGATGAAGGCCGGCGGCGTCACGCCCGGCCTGGTCGTGATCATAGTTGGTGAGGACGCAGCGTCCCAGGTGTACGTGCGGAAGAAGGGCGAGGCGTGCCAGGAGCTCGGCATTCACTCTGAGACGATCAGGCTCCCCCCGGACACCAAGGAGGCTGAGCTGCTTTCGCTCATCGACAAGTACAACGCGGACAGTAAGTTCGACGGCATTCTGGTTCAGTTGCCCCTGCCAAAGCACATCAGCGAGGAGAAAGTGCTCGTTCGGATAGACCCTGGCAAGGACGTCGACGGGTTCCATCCTATCAATGTGGGCAAGATGGTCGTCGGCGCGGCCGACTGCTATCTGCCATGTACGCCTCACGGCGTCCAGGAGCTGCTCATGAGGAGCGGAAACGATCCGAAGGGCAAGCATGTGGTCGTCCTGGGGAGGAGCAATATCGTGGGCAAGCCGATTACGAACATACTGTTGCAGAAGGCCCCTGGCGCGGACGCCACTGTGACGATATGCCATTCGAGGACGAAGGACCTGAAGGAGTTCACGCTTCGGGCGGATATCATAGTCGCTGCAATGGGGGTGCCGAACTTCCTGAAGGCCGATATGGTCAAGGAAGGCGTCGTCATCATTGACGTCGGTGTGAACAGGATAAGCGACCCGACAGCGAAGGGCGGATGCAGGCTCGTCGGTGACGTGGACTTCGAGAGCGTGAAGGAGAAGGCGAAGGCGATCACACCAGTCCCGGGCGGCGTCGGCCCCATGACCATCACGATGCTCATGAAGAACACGGTCAAGGCCGCGAAGATCCATCACGGCTGGAAGGACTGAGCCCTTCCCGCCTCGAAGATTGAAGGCATCGTACAGTTTCGGTGTCTGGTCCCGCATTGCGTCACCCTTCGGACGACCTGAGGGTCGAAACCCAGCGTCCATGCCCGTTTCGCTTCGCTTTTCGTCGTATTCTGACGAATATCGTCAGTCGGCAACGAGCGGTGTGCGACTACGCACATATGCGACTGTGTGAAATCGCCGTTGTCGCATCGAAAAACCTTATAAGGACAGCACAAATGCCGTCGCCGGGATGAGCCTCAGCGGCCCGGACGATACGCTTCGGTGAAGCGAGTCAGGGGCCGTAGCGACGGATGCGCACTCTATGGGCATCAGCGTGGCGCATGCAGTGCAGGCACGAGGCGGCCCCAAGTCACGAGAAAGGTCCGGTAAGATGTCCCCGGAAACGGGCTCGGATCGAAATTGGATGTGAAGAGATGGCAGAGAAAAGTACTGAGCTAATAAGTGGCGGGATCATCAAGAAGGACCCTGCGAAGTTGAGGCTGACGTCCAACTTGCAGGGGTACGACAACCTGAGGAAGACCTTCAAGTGGTCGGATGCCGACAAGCTGGTAGAATGGTTCCCTGGCGGGAAGATCAACGCGGCCTACAACGTCGTTGACAGACACGCGAAGGGACCGAACGCCAACAAGATCGCGCTCATCTACGACGATGGCGAGGGCAACGCGCAGAAGGTCACGTTCAAGCAACTCTACGAACAAACGAACAGATTCGCGAACTTGATGAAGAAGCTGGGCATCAAGAGGCAGGACAGGGTTTTCTTCTTCCTGCAGAGGTCCCCGGAGCTTTACGCCGGTTTCCTGGGCGCAATAAAATATGGTGCGATTGCCAGCCCGATGTTCCCTGCGTTCGGCCCGGACGCGATCAAGGACAGGCTCCTGGACAGCGGGGCGGTCTGCCTGGTCACCGACAGCGACCTCAAGAAGAGATTCTACGAAGTGAAGAGCCTGTTGCCCGAGCTGAAGCACACGATCATCGTCGGCAAGGACGTCGCCCCCGACGAGCTGAGCTGGGAGAAGGAGATGGCCTCAGCCTCCGACAAGTTCGAGACTGTGCCGATGGACCCTGAGGAGTTCATGTACTTGCTCTACACGTCAGGCTCGACTGGCAAGCCGAAGGGAGTCGTGCACGCCCACAAGGGTATCGTGCAGGCGCACCTCACAGCCAAATGGGTATTGGATATCCACGAAGAGGATGTGTACTGGTGTGGCGCGGACCTTGGCTGGGTTACCGGCGTCGTCTATGGTGTTCTTGGACCTTGGTCGAACGGCGTCACTCAGATCGGGCTCGGCGGCAGGTTCGACCCCGACAGGTGGTACAAGACCATCCAGAACTACAAGGTGAGCATTTGGTACACCGCCCCGACGGCCGTCAGGATGCTGATGGCAAAGGGCGATGACACACCGAAGAAATACGACCTGTCGAGCCTGAGGGCGCTCTACTGCGTCGGCGAGCCGCTCAACCCCGAGGGCGTCAGGTGGGCTCAGGAAGTCTTCGACAACAAGCCATTCCACGACACATGGTGGCAGACGGAGACTGGCAGCATATTGATCACGAACTTCCCGGGGATGGACATCAAGCCCGGCTCGATGGGCAAGCCACAGCCCGGTATCGAGGCGGCCATAGTCGATGAGACTGGCAAGGTCCTGGAGCAGGGCGAGGAGGGCAGCCTGGCAATCAGACCTGGCTGGCCGTCCATGATGAGACAGATCTGGAAGAACCCCGCGAAGTACAACGAGTACTTCAGGAACGGCTGGTACTACACGGGCGACACAGCACAGGTCGATAAGGACGGGTACTTCTGGTATGTCGGCCGCGCTGACGACGTCATCAAGACGTCCGGCGAGCGCGTCGGACCGTTCGAGGTCGAGAGCGCTCTCATAGAGCATGAGGCCGTGGCAGAAGCGGGCGTCATAGGCAAGCCCGACGATCTGAGGGGCAACATCATCAAGGCGTTCATCGTGCTGACCCCTGGCCACACCGAGAGCGACGCGCTCAAGGCGGACATACAGAAGCACGTCAAGAGCAGGCTCGCGGGCCACGCGTACCCGAGGGAGATCGAGGTCGTCAAGTCGCTCCCGAAGACCAGGAGCGGCAAGATCATGAGGAGGCTGCTGAGGGCCAGAGAGCTCGGCCTCCCCATTGGCGACATATCTACCCTGGACGACTAGGCAAACCCTTTTCTTTTCCCGGAGGGGCCCAGCCCCTCCGATATCAGCGTTCGACCACTGCAAGGAGTATGAGTGCATGGACCAGGCGGAGGATGTCAAGAGGCGGCTGATGGACGGCAACGGACTGTTCAAGAGCACTGCCGATCCCTGCATGTTGTCCAAGCTCTCGAAGAAGCAGGAGCCGTTCGTGGCCATACTCGCGTGCTCAGACTCTCGCGTCGACCCCGAGAAGGTCTTCAACCTCTCGTTGGGGAGCGCGTTCGTCGTCAGGACCGCGGGCAATTGCGCCTCGGACCCGAGCGTGCTAGGCAGTCTCGAGTATGCCACCGCCCACCTCGGTATCAAGGCCATCGTGGTGATGGGGCACACGGGCTGCGGCGCGGTCAAGGCCTCCTGCGAGTGCTGCGACGTCGCAAACCTCAAGAGCGTCATGGCGGACATCGATGTCGCCAAGTCCACTCTGAAAGGCCTGGACGCCAAGGACCAGGACAAGGTCGCGGAGACCAATGTTCGGGTCCAGATGAGGCGTCTGGTCGACTGCAGCGCAGTGATCGGGGAAGCCGTCAGGAAAGAGCGACTCGCGGTGTATGGCGCTATGTTCGACATACAGACCGGGGCCGTCAGGTTCGTCTGAGAGACGATGGAGATCAAAGGACATAATTTGCCGGAGAGATAAGATGGAAACTGCTAGTGAGGGGAAGACACCGAACAGATGGCTGCCAGTTGTTGGCGCGCTGCTGATACAGCTCGCCCTTGGCTCCGTCTACGCGTTCTCGATATTCACAGGCCCGCTCTCGGAGACGCTGGGCTACTCGAGGACTTCGTTCTACATACTTGGGATATTTGGGACCGCATTGGCCGTGTTCGCCGTGACGATGATATTCGCGGGCCGGCTGCAGGACAAGATTGGCCCGAGGGTCGTCGCGACCCTGGGCGGCCTCGTCTTCGGCGCTGGGTACATTGTCGCCTCGTTCTTCACCGAGAACATCGCGATGCTGTACCTGTCGTACGGCGTGATAGGCGGCATAGGTCTTGGCCTTGGATACGTCTGCCCGCTCGCGGCGGTGGTCAAGTGGTTCCCGGACAAGAAGGGGCTCGTGAGCGGCATTGCCGTCGCGGGCTTCGGCGCTGGCGCGTTCATATTCACCCAGGTGGGTAAGTACATCATCAACGCCTCTGACGACGGCCTGTCGAACTCGTTCCTGTACATGGGCTTGATCTTCGTGGCGATGGTCGTCGCGGGCGCACAGCTGCTCAGGAACCCGCCAGCTGGCTGGCTCCCCAAGGGCTTCAACGCCAATTCGAAGCACAACGGCCACAGCGAGGACCACGACTGGCACGAGATGATCAGGTCGAAGTCCTTCATCCTGCTGAACCTGATGTTCCTGCTGTCCGCCACGGCGGGCCTGATGATGATCGGCAACGTGAGCAACGTCGCCGCCTACCTCGACCCGACCAAGACTATGCTGGTCGTGGCGCAGGCTCAGACCATCGCGGGCATCCTGGCGCTGTTCAACGGCGCTGGCAGGATAGGCTGGGGCAAGGTATCCGACCACCTGGGAAGGAACAAGACGATGAGACTGGTCTTCTTGATCCAGGCGTTCGTACTGTTCGGCGCGGCCGCGTTCGTGTGGGCCAAACCGACCGGTGAGATCATCCAGTTCGCGGGGCTGACAGCGTTCGCATCCGCGATCGGGTTCACGTTCGGAGGCAACTTCGCTCTGTTCCCGTCCGCGACCGCGGACTACTTCGGCACCAAGAACCTCGGGGTCAACTACGGTCTCGTGTTCACTGGATACGGAGCGGCCGGCATACTGGGATCGCTCATACCTGGTCTGTTGGCCGGGTCAGGTGGCAGCTTCACATGGGTGTTCGTCGCCGTGGGCATAGCGTCCCTGGTGACATTCGCCATGGCCTTGGTCATAAAGCCACCCGTGAAGAAGTGAAACTCCAGCAAACAGGCGGATGCGCGCGTGCGCGCGCCCGCCATTTTAAGCCTTTTTCAACTGCGCCGCGCAGACCTTGAACTCGGGTATCTTCGCGACAGGGTCGAGCGCGGGGTTTGTCAGCCTGTTCGCGGCGGCCTCGGCGTAGTGGAACGGTATGAAGATTACGCCGGGCATGATCCAGTCGGTGACCCTGGCCTTGAGCGCTATCTCGCCCCTCCTCGATGAGACCCTCACACGGTCGCTGTTGGATATGCCGAGCCTCTTCGCGTCGGAGGTGTTGACCTCTACGTACGGTTCGGGTGCCTCCCGCTCCAGCTTCGGTGACCTCCTCGTCATGGTCCCCGTGTGGAAGTGGAACAGGTTCCTTCCGGTCGTCAGTATGAACGGGTACTCATCCGATGTCTCCTCGGCCGGGGGAGCGTGGTCGACAGGCACGAGGACACCCTTGCCGATCTTGAAGCCGCCGATGTGCAGCACCGGCGTGCCCATGTGGTCCTTGGACGGGCACGGCCACCTGAGGACCTGTGCGTCCGCCCTCTCGTAGCTTATGCCGCCGTATATGGGCGCAAGCCTCGCCATCAC
>Ga0208953_1001073_pt1 | contig 18283 bp, 20 predicted proteins | sample RifOxyB2_FD_184033 | JGI IMG/M metagenome (GOLD analysis project Ga0208953, IMG submission 184033) | Groundwater microbial communities from Rifle, Colorado - Rifle Oxygen_injection B2 (SPAdes) | ecosystem: Environmental > Aquatic > Deep subsurface > Groundwater | place: USA: Rifle, Colorado... | reverse complement strand
GCCAGTGCCTCCGTTATTTTGTGGATAGGTCCCGGGCAACCGGGATAACCCACGATATCAAATAACCTGGGGTCACTGGCTCATTCATGTTATCTTTTATGTTTTTGGCTGACAGGCGCCAGCGGGTTCCCTTTCCGCTCCGGGTCCGGGTTTTATGGAGAAGAAGACCGGGGTCTTCCGTCGGCGTGCGAACTCGGCCAAAAGGCAATGCTTTTGGCCTCAAACATTCACCGCCGTCCCGGAGGGATACTGCTACAGACCCCGGTCTTAAAACCCTCCGATAGGAGCGGAAAGGGAACCCGCCGTCGCCTTTTATGTATAGAGAAAGAGGCAGAGGAGCCGCGGAAAAGGTAGACGCTACCTTTTGTACACTTTCCGGGTCAATTATCAATATCACACTTATGCAAAGGAAAAAACAATGAAACGATCACTTCTCCTACTGCCTCTATCGGCTCTCCTCACTGGTTGCGCAACAATCAAACACACGTCCACCATTGAGCAACGTATAGGGAAACAAACCATCGTCGGTGTGGGCGACGTTATTCTACATGTAAACAAACAACGGAATCTTAAGAATGCCTTTGGGAAGGCAGATATCTTTGGGAGAAAGACTAATGAGGGTTTTTCAGAGCTACGGTTTGCCGGTGTTGAAAAGACGGGAGAGGTGGTTCTTTATCGTAAGGATGTCCAAATACTCACCAACGAAAGCACAATGAGCAGGACCCCCGTCATCACCGCAACAGGCAATTCTAACTCTACAATTTCCGGTAATTATTACAGCACTGGTAATAGCGCAACAATCAGCGCCAATCAGAGGACCAACTACTCTTCAACAGCACTTTCACCAACCTCAGATTTTCACGTAGTCGTTCCAGTTGAAACAATTCCAATCAGACTTGCACCCGGTGAAACCAAACTCCCAATGGAAGGATATATAGTAGAGATAATTAATGCCGCACCGAACTCGCTTGAGTACATCATCACAAAACATTAGAATCTGTTGGGACAACCTGTTCAGAAATTATGAATGCCACCGACATCAACACTTTCGTCACGATTCTGGGAATTCTGGTCGGACTTGGATTTATGTCTGGGTTAATTATCGAACGTCGGAAACGTCAGCAACTTCTTATAGGGGCATTGCATGACACGATTCAATCTATCCGGAAAGGAAGGCAAGTCAAATTGGCTGTATTAGAGGATTTCCCGAGTCACAAACATCTTTTCGAGGAACTCCGCCCCTATTTGATCTGCCGAAGTCAAATTAGCAAAACCATGCACCAATATGAACAATGGCATGAAGTTATACGCAAAGCAGGAGAGCGAAGCGTGCTCAATATTCTTGGGACAGATTGGGAATCTGAAATTGACAGGACTATCGCTCATCTTGAACACCTTAAACAATTAATTTAGCCCACCCAAGTAGGAAAATCTGATAATTTTTAGGGTGGGGAATTCGGATGTATCGTAATTTGGGTGGGGTAAAGATGTTTTATTTATAAGAAGAGCTGGAGATATAGCGAGAGGAAGAGGGGGCGGCGGCGGGTTTTCTGCGAAGAAAAAGGTACCTTTTATGGCGCAGAAAAGGTGGACGCGACCTTTTTTAATTCTCGGATTAAGGAGCGCATATGAGCCATGCAGGGCAAAGTGGAGAAATTGCCGCCGCGCAGGTGCGAGCCTTACAGGAAACGATTAAGGAATTTAATGAGGACTCAAAAAAACAAACATCTGAAATGTTGCGCTTAACTGACCAAATAAAATGGCTAACCACAGCAATGTTTATCGTTGGTGTTGTGCAATTAGTAAAGCTATTCTTTTGATCTTTGTTGAGAATATCAAATGGAAGGTGTTGCGCTAAACAAGTATGGATAAAATATTAAAAAAAATTAACAAACAACTGTTGCCCATTACGATTTTAATGGCGAGTGTTATCTTAGGTGGATTTTATTATGCGAGCGAGGCAAAAAAGTTGAAGCATGCTGAGGAACAGCAACAGCTTAAAGAGGAAAAGGCGAGGTTTTTGTTAAGCAACTGTCTCGACCTTGCAAAAGAGTCACTCATTGAGCAGTGGTACGCTGAATGTAATGTGCAAGGCTTATTAACAGGTCAGTGTCTTTTGATTAGGGATATGACTCTTGAAGAGTTTGCAAAAAAGAATCACCTTAATCCTGAAGATATAGAGACACCTGCGCTCCGGGGTAAGTTTTCCGTGGAGGTGTTGGTTAAAAAAGAGAAGTGTGCTTGTCGTTTACCAATAATCCATGCTGATAGACTTACGAAAGTGATTAAGGATAGGAAGGACGAGTGTTATAAGAAGTATCCGCAAAATTAGTTGCTATTAACGAATTATAGGGACAGTATATTTAGTTCTGAAATAGTTTCGGCTTTGTGCGCATAAGTAGAGGTGGTGGCGGGGTCCCTGGGGCAAAAGGTAGCATCTACCTTTTAGAAAAGTCTGAGATGCGTCGCTTAAAACGATTGGAGGGGCGGGCATGGGGTTGCTCTGGAGCCGCATAGCGGATGGGGGGCCCCGTTTCGGGGGGAAACCACGGGAGGGTTTCCTACGCGGCGGAACGGGCAACCCCATGCCTGGCCCGAACCTCGGATCGCCCGGGGAATCTGCCATCGACTATGCAACAGTGTGCCATTGATATGCAAAACATGGGATATAATAAACGTGGCGGGCGGACATGAGTTTCTCTCTGCGGCCGCTTTCGTTGAATAACCTGCCGCCGGCTACACGGGGGCTGGTTTTGGCGTCGTTCTGCGGGTGGGTGCTGGAAATGGCGTTCGGATGGAGGCTGAATTACTACTTCGGCCTGGTGCCGGCGCAAGTGACGGGCTCCGGCTGGCTCTGGCAGCCTTTTAGCTATATCTTTATCCACGCCGGTTTTTTGCATTTCCTATTCAACGCGTTCATGCTCTGGATGCTGGGCACGGTCATAGAACCTGTGCTCGGCTCCAGGAAATTTCTCGTTTATTTTCTGTTTTGCGGCGCGGCGGCGGCGCTTTTCACGGTGGCGGCGAGCCTGGGCTCCACACGGGCCGTTATCGGGGCTTCCGGCGCCATCTACGGCCTGCTGTACGCCTTCGCCGCGCTCTATCCGGAGCAGACCGTTTATGTGTATTTCCTGTTCCCTATGACCGCCCGCCAGTTCGTTATTTTCATGGCCGGGATTTCGCTGGTGTTAAGTTTCACCACCCCCAATTCCGGGGTAGCCAACTTCACCCATCTGAGCGGCCTTGCCGCCGGCTGGCTGTATTTTAATGTTCCGGGGTGGCTGAGAAAAGTTGAAGGCTTGAAATTGAAGAGTGAGAACGATGACTGGGAAAAGGCGTCCAAAGAACGGGAACGGGTGGATGCCATCCTGGAAAAAATTTCCAGTAAAGGCGAAGGAGCCCTTACGGCCGCCGAGCGCCGGGAATTGGACGCGTACGCCCGCGGCAAAGGAGGGAGAGCGTGAACTCTAAAGAATTTGGCCGTGCGCTTGGGAAAATGAAAGGCAGGACCATCATTGGGCTGACCGGAGCCGTCGCTTCCGGCAAGAGCGCCGCATTGGACCGTTTCAGGGAACTGGGGGCCTTTTGCGTTTCTACCGACGCGTTGACAAAAGAAGTGTTGACATCGGGGGCTTGTTATAATAGAATTTCCCAGAGCTTTAGTCCTGGGGTTTTCCTAAAAGACGGTTCAATAGACAGAAAAAAACTTGCTAAAGAAGTTTTTTCCGACAAATCCAAAAGAAAACGGCTTGAAAGCATACTGCATCCTGAGATTATTAACCGCACGCTTGCTTTAATCAAAAAATCCCATGAAAAGATAATTGCCGTAGAAGTCCCGCTGCTGTTCGAAGCCGGCTTTGAAAAATGCTTCGCTTTAACGGTCTGCGTGGATGCCCCCTACCGCTTGCGCCTTAAGCGCGCGGCCGCCAGGGGGTGGAGTTCCGCAGAGTTCAAGCGCCGGAACGCGGTCCAGATCGCGGCGGAGGAGAAGGCCGCGAGGGCGGACGTGGTGATAGGAAACGACGGTTCGTTGAAAGATCTCAGGGTAAAGGTGGATTGTTTCTTTAAATTTTTAAGTGGAGTGGATAAAAATGACAGAAAACGGCGCTGACCGGAATTCAAAGACGGTTTTAGATACAAGGAGAAATAACAAGATGGAAAATAACAATAGTCAGGCCCATGGCCCGAACAGCAACATGCCTAAAATGGATACCGCGGTCCTCTCAAAAATGACCGTGGCTGAACTACTCAAGATATCAGAGCAGTTCAAGCTTGAGGGAGTGTCCGGCATGCGCAAACAGGAGCTTATCGGCAAGCTTATGGAGGCCCAGGCAAAACAGAACGGCATCGTTAAAGGCACCGGGGTGCTGGAGATCCTGCCGGACGGTTTCGGCTTCCTGCGTTCGCAGGAGTACGACTATCTTTCAAGCCACGAAGACATATATGTTTCTCCTTCCCAGATCAAGAAACTCGGTCTCCGTAAGGGCGATGAGGTCACCGGCCTTATACGGCCGCCTAAAGAAGGCGAAAGGTTCTTTGCTCTTCTGCAGGTTAAAACCGTCAACGGCGTGGAAATAGAGAAGATCATAAACCGCGACCTGTTCGATAACCTTACTCCGCTCCACCCCAATAAACGCTTTATCCTTGAGACCACCAAGAACGAGATGACCGCGCGCGTTATTGACCTTATTTCGCCCATCGGCAAAGGCCAGCGCGCCCTGATCGTGGCCGCGCCCAAGACCGGCAAGACCATGATACTGCAGCGCATAGCCAACTCCCTTACCACGAACCATCCGGACATAGAGTTGATAGTCCTTCTTATTGACGAGCGCCCCGAAGAAGTTACGGACATGAAGCGCTCGGTGAAAGGCACGGTTATCGCCTCCACCTTCGACGAGCCGGCCGACCGCCACGTGCAGGTGGCCGAGATAGTACTGGAGAAAGCCAAACGCCTGACTGAGCTTAAGAAAGACGTGGTCATCCTGCTGGATTCGGTGACCAGGCTGGCGCGCGCCTACAACACCATCTCGCCTTCCAGCGGCAGGGTGCTCTCCGGCGGTCTTGAATCCACGTCCCTCCAGCGGCCCAAGCGCTTCTTCGGCGCCGCCCGCAACATAGAGGAAGGCGGATCCCTGACCATAATCGCCACCGCGCTGGTGGAAACCGGCAGCCGGATGGACGACGTTATATTTGAGGAATTTAAAGGTACCGGCAATTCCGAGATCTACCTGGACAGGAAACTGTCCGACCGCAGGATCTTCCCGGCTATAGATATCAACAAGACCTCCACCAGGAAAGAAGAGCTTCTTATGAGCGAGGACGAGCTCAACAAGGTGTGGATTCTCCGGAAAGTCCTGGCCCCCTTGTCTCCCGTGGACGCCCTGGAATTGCTTTACAGCAAGCTCACGGTTACCAAGTCAAATAAGGACTTCCTGAAATCCATGGAAATGGCGGGTATGTAGCCCCGTATTCCTTTGCAATTTTCGGGTAAGCGGAGGACTTTTGCAGACGTTCAGGAAAAGCTATTTCGTGGGATTCGCTTGCGTGGCTGGATTGGTCGCGATAGCTTTCGCCAGCAATCCCTCTTCGCGCGGCATTGATTACAACAGGCTTTCCGTTCTGACGCCTGCGGGGCCCCTGGAGCCTCCGTCCGAAGCTTTCCGCAGGATCCCCCGGCTTATCCACGCCCGACATAAGGTCCTTAAAGGCGAGGATATAAGGACCATCGCGGCCGAATATGGCACGGATGTCCGTTCGCTCCAAAGCACCAATAATAACGAGTTTATATTCCTTTCAAAAGGCGGCTACATCCGTGTGCATAACGGCCGAGGCTATCTCTACGAGGTTAGCGTGGACGGAGAGACGCTGGACGGCATAACCCGCCGCTTCAAGCCGAAAGAAATGGAACTCAAAGATTTTAAGACCGCTGTAATAACGGAGAACGATCTGCCGGCGGTAGCCATGCTCGCTCCGTATAAATTCATGAAAGGAGACCGCCTGCAGCTGCCGGCGGTCTATCTGAACCTGGATACTTACCGTCTTCCATTGCCATATTATTCAAGGATCAGTTCCAGTTTCGGCATGCGGTATCATCCCATCCTCAAGCGCAGGATATTTCACAGCGGATGCGATATCCCTATGCCTATCGGCACGCCTGTTTATCCCTCCCGCTCGGGCGATGTGACTTTTGCCGGCTGGAAGGAAGGCTACGGCAATACCGTGGAACTGCGCCACAAGGACGGTTCCGCTACGCGTTACGGACACCTTTCGAAAGTGCTGGTCTCCGCGGGCGAGACTGTGCAGAAATCCAAAAGTATGCTGGGGCGGGTGGGTTCCACCGGGCTCTCCACCGGGCCTCATCTCCATTTTGAGATCATTACCCCGGGCGGTAAGTCTATTAATCCTCTCAATAAGATCGGTAAGCGATGATGTTCCGGCGGTAATGTTAACTTTTGATATCGGGGGCGGAAATATGAAATGGATCGTTTTGTTTTCCCTGCTGGCTGCTGGAAATATTTCTTTCGCGGAAGATTTCAGCGGCCTTTTTTTCCGGTTACAGCCTCAAGGCAAGGACGGCCTTTCCGGCGCGGCCGGTTACGCGCATTTGATGGTAACGGATCCGCTTGGCAGAAAAACCGGTTATGATCCGGCCGCCAGGGAGGAGATAAAGCAGATACCCCGGTCCGGTTATATCCAAAAATCAGCGCCCGGCGGGAAGGCCGGGATTCCCGAAGTTAAAAATATAAGTCTTAACATCTCTCCCGCCATTTCCAGCGGGGCGTATAATGTGGCCGTTATCGGCGCGTCTAGCGTCAGATACAAGCTGAAAGTGACCGCGGACGGATACAACGGGGGGGAAAGCCTTAATCAGGAGATCTTAGGCTATACCGCGTCCGGAGCTAGGGTGGAGTATGTTCTGAAATACGATCCGGCTCCCGGCTCTCCCAGTCCGGAGATAAAGAAAACAGTGTCGTTTGAGGCCCTGTGTAACGAGGTGCTTGCGGCGCAGAAATTGGGATATATCGGAGACGCTAAGTTCTCCGGCAGCCTGGTAAAACAGATAAAACTGGCCGAAAAACTCTCTAAAAATTGCGGAGAACTCAATAACAGCGAAGGCGGTTGCGGGCCGGCGGACGCCGTTCTGAATCTGTTAGTGAAGCGTTTGGAACTGGCTAACCGTAAATGCGACGCCAAGCAGCCCCGGGAATGCGACGAGGAGCCTTATTGGGCGGAGTTCAGAACGAAGCAAAGCGGCGAAAACGCTTTTAAGGCTTTTTTCCATGAATGGGATCTTTCGGATTGGCAGAAGGTTAAGAAGACAGTCAAGCGCTTGCTATCGGACGAAGCTTTGAAGATAATCAAGGCGGATTCCGAGGCTTTGCTGACGCGTAAACCTCCGGCCGTCGGCGCTCTTGCGGCTCAGTAACCCCGAAACATGGGCGAATATGCTATAATCTAAACATAATATTCATCGCCAAGGAAGAGACATAACTATGAAACCCGATATTCACCCCAAATATGTAGTTTCCGAAGTCACATGCGTATGTGGAAACGCTTTTGTCACCCGCTCTACCAAGCCCGCCATAAAAGTGGAAGTCTGCTCCGCCTGCCATCCTTTATACACCGGCAAGCAGAAGATGCTTGATACCGCGGGCCGCGTGGAAAAATTCAACAAGAAATTTATTGCGACCGGCGGCAAGACGGTGGTGCGCAAACCCAAGAAAGCTAAAACCGGATCCGTTGCGCCTAAGCACGCGAGAAAAGTGCTTTCCTCCGCGCCCAAAGCCAAAACGGCGAAAACCGTAAAGGCCGAGGCCAAAGCCAAGGCGGAAAAGAAACCTGAGAACAAGTAGTGTGGTTTTTCTAAGCAGGCAGATCATGATATTCATGTTTGCCTGCTTTTAATTTATGGGTGGAGAGGCGGGGAATTTGATAACGTGCCTGTCCTCTCTCATCCCTATCCTCCAGCCTGATATAACTTCTGCCAGATGCTTGAAAAAGAACTGAAAAAAATAGCCTCCGAGTTGGCCGAAACCGAATCGCGCCTCTCTTCCGGCGGTCTCAAACCCGAAGAAATAGAGGCTCTATCCCGTAAACATTCCCGTTTGAAAACAATGCTAGATACAAAACGGTGCCTGGACGCCGCGCGTGCCGAACTGGCCCAGACCCAGAGCATGCTTACCGACACGGATCCCGCCATGGCGGAACTGGCGCAGGCTGAATTGGGGCCGCTTAAGGCCAAAGCTGAAGCGCTTGAGAAAAAAATGGAACTTCTCATTTTGCCGCCGGACCCGCAGGATTCAAAGAATATCTTCATGGAAATACGCGCCGGAGTGGGAGGCGAGGAATCCGCCCTTTTTGCGGCGGACCTGCTCAGGATTTATACCAGGTTCGCGTCCGCCATGGGCTGGAAAGCCGAACTGCGTGACCTTAGCGCCACCGGCCTTAAAGGCATAAAGAACGCTGTTTTGTTCATAGAGGGAGTGAACGCCTATGCCTGGCTGAAATATGAGGGCGGAGTGCACCGGGTGCAGAGGGTCCCTCTTACGGAAGCTTCAGGACGTATCCACACTTCCACCGTTACGGTGGCCATCATGCCCGAACCCGAGGAGGTGGAGATAAAAATAGAAGCCAAGGACCTTAAAATAGATACCTACCGTTCGGGCGGCGCCGGCGGTCAGAATGTTAACAAAGTTGAAACGGCGGTGCGTATAACCCATATCCCCACCGGCACCATAACGCAATGCCAGCAGGAACGTTCCCAGGGCCAGAATAAGATGAAGGCGCTCCAACTTCTGGCGGCGAAACTTATCCTTGTGGCCGAGGAAAATCAGGCCGCGTCCCTTGCCGGAGAGCGCAATAAGCAGGTCGGGACCGGCGGCCGCACTGAAAAGATAAGGACTTACAATTTTCCGCAGAGCCGTGTGACCGATCATCGTATCCAGATGTCCTGGTATAACATGGACGAGATAATGGAAGGCGGCATAAAAGATATGCTTGAAGACGTTAAGCTTAACATGAGTAAAAAAAGAGATGCGAACCACGAAGAACCTGCTGACTGAAGGGACGGCCCTGCTTGAAGCCGCCGGGATCTCCGAAGCGGGGCTTAACTGCGCCTGGCTGCTGGCGCATCTTCTGAACATCGACAGGCTTACCATGCTCGCCGAAGGCGGAACCGTAGTTCCGCCGGCTAAGGTTAAAGAATTTAATAAGTTTCTGGCGCGCAAGGCGGAAGGGGAGCCCCTGGCCTACATTCTTGGTTCCCAGCCTTTCTGCGGTTTGTCGCTTAAAGTTGACGCGCGAGTGCTGGTGCCCAGGCCGGAGACCGAGGAACTTGTGGGCCTGGCTATAGAGTTTATACTTGGAAGGCGGTTAGGCGGCGCTCCGGATATCCTGGATTTCGGCGCCGGTTCCGGCGCTATCGCCCTGGCCCTGGCCCGCAGATTTCCTGCGTCCAGGGTAAGCGCGGCGGAAAGGTCCAAACTGGCGCTTGCCTGCTGCATGGAAAATGCCCGCGCGCTGGGTCTCGCCGGCCAGATGAAGTTCCTGGCGGTCTCCGCGGTTAAAGATTCCGGCGGACCGTTCGACCTGATAGTGTCAAACCCTCCCTATATTCCGACCGGAGTAATAGCCGGGTTGGATAAAGAAGTGTTGTCGGAACCGCGGCTCGCGCTGGACGGCGGCCCGGACGGGCTTGCCGTGGCCAGGGAGATAATAGCGCAGGCGCCCGCCGCCCTCAAACGCGGCGGCGCTCTTTTTATGGAGCTTGGCGACACGCAGGGACCCGCGGCGGTAAAGCTTTTGGATAAAAGAATTTGGAAGACGCGCAGGGTGATAAAAGATCTTAACGGTAAACAACGTTTTGTTTGCGCGGTCAGGTAGTGATAAAGTTATTTGTTTTTTAAGGAATCGGCGTCCTTGAATTCCGTTACTTAATCGTTTAATGCTGGAGCAATTTTACTATGGACAATTTTGTTATACATGGCGGCCGGACGGTAAACGGAGAGGTGAAAATAAGCGGTTCTAAAAACGCCGCTCTGCCCATACTTGCGGCCACCATGCTGACCAGGGATAAATGCGAGATAAAAAATATCCCCGAACTCATGGACATTAAGTCCGCTTTTGAGCTTTTAAATTATCTGGGTAAGAAGTGTTTTTTCGGTTTCAATACTTTCACGGTGCATGAAGCCTCCGCCCTCAAGCATCATGCCCCTTACGATCTGGTGCGGAAGATGCGAGCCTCTATGCTGGTGGCTGGGCCGCTGCTGGCCCGGTATAAAAAAGTCAGATTTTCCCTGCCGGGGGGCTGCATAATAGGCGTGCGTCCGATAGACATCCACCTTGAAGCTTTTAAAAAACTGGGCGCCGAAGTTTCTTACGAGAAAGGCGATGTTATAATGACCGCCGCGCGGCTTAAACCCGCGCGGCTTAAATTCCGTTTCCCTAGTGTGGGCGCTACCGAAAATCTGATGATGTGCGCTTCCCTGATCAAGGGAATTACGACGCTCGAGAACTGCGCCCGCGAGCCTGAGATCTCAGATCTGGCGCGCGCGCTCAGAAAAATGGGAGCCGGCGTTGAGGGGGAAGGCTCTTCGGTTATAAAGATCTCCGGCGTCAAAATATTGAAAGGCCTAAAATACGAAGTTATGCCGGACAGGATAGAGACCGGAACTTTCATGCTTGCGGCGGCCGCCGCCGGCGGCGCACTCAAACTGACTAACACTAATATCGCCCTTGTGGAACCCCTGGCCCGCGCCCTTACCAGGGCCGGCGTCAGGGTTTTCGGAGAAAAAAACACTATTACAGTGATTTCTTCCGGCGCACGCCCGAAGCCCGTGGACATCATTACCGAGCCCCATCCCGGATTCCCGACCGATCTTCAGGCGCCGTGGATGGCTTTTATGGCGCGCGCCAAAGGCGTTTGTGAAGTTAATGAGGAAATATTCGAGAACAGGTTCATGCACGCGGCCGAACTGATGCGAATGGGCGCGGATATAACGGTAATGGACCGCAAGGCCGTAATCCGGGGGGTGGAACGCCTTCTGGGCGCGCCTGTAATGGCTTCGGATATTCGTGCGGGCGCGGCGCTTATAGTGGCCGCGGCCGCGGCGAAGGGAATGACCGTTATAAGAAGGGTTTATCATATAGACCGCGGCTACCAGAAAATAGAAGACAAGCTCCGCCTGGCCGGAGTAAAAATAACGCGCGTAAAAGCGTAAACAACGGCTAGACCGAGAGAGACGGTTGGACTGCGGGACGGCTAGGCAGCTAGGCTGCCGGAAAAAGCGGCAGTGTGCGGCCATCCAGCAGTCTCGGTGTCTGACCGTCTAGCCGCCTAGCTGTCTTGCGGTCCAGCTGTCTAGCAGTCTGATTATGACTTTTGAACAGGCTTCGAAAATACTCTCCGAGCGGCAGAACTCTGTTAAAAAAGACGGTTTAGACAGAGTTTACGCCGCCCTCAGTAATTTAGGGAACCCGCACGAGAAGATCCGTGCGGTGCATGTCACCGGTACCAATGGAAAGGGTTCGGTCTGCGCGCTGTTTGACTCCGTGTTCCGGGCGGCGGGTTATAAGACCGGCCTGTTTATCAGCCCTCATCTGGTGGAGCTTACGGAGCGTATAAAGATAGACGGACGTGAGATAAGTAAGAAAAAATTCGCCGCGTTGCTCGATGAGGTGTTGAAAGCCGGACCGGATCTGAGTTTCTTCGAACTGCTGACCTGCATGGCCTTCCTGCATTTTGAGCGCGAGAAGACCGATATTGCCGTGGTGGAAGTCGGCATAGGCGGGCGCTTCGACACCACAAATGTTCTGCCCGGGCCGGAACTATCCGTCATAACTTCGGTGGATTACGACCATAAAAAATACCTGGGCGATACTATCGCGGAGATAGCCGGCCAGAAAGCGGGCATTATCAAGCGCGGCGGAATATGCCTGGCCCCGGTTTTATCCGAAGCGGCCCGCGGGCCGGTACTTCGGGAAGCGGCGCTTAAAGAGGCGCAGGCGCATTTAATGGCGCCGGCCTTTTCTGCGGCGGGATATGATTGGACTCGCGGACGTATGCGTCTCAGGCATAAAAAAACCGGCGAAGAACTGGAGATGGGGCTCATCGGGACGGCGCAGGTTTCGAACGCCACTTTGGTTTATGAAGGGATCGCTATCTTAAACGGATCCGGAAATTTTAAGATAAGTCCGGCCAGCATAGCGGAGGGGTTCGCGCGCGTGGATTGGCCGGGCCGCTTCCAGGTTCTGAACCGGGGCGGGGCGGTCTATATCCTGGACGGCGCCCATAATCCGGAGGCTATAAAAGCTTTCGCGGCGACTTTCGAAAGCTCTCCGTTTAAAGATAAAGACGTGGTATTTGTGGCCGGCTTCCTGAACGACAAAGACCATTTATCCATACTCGGGACTCTGGCTCCTTATGCCGCGAAAGTGATTTTCACCAAGCCGCCTTCCGAACGTGCGGTTGATCCCTGTACTCTGGCGGATGAGTTCTCCAGACTCCGGCCGGATGCGGAGATAGAAGTGCAGGATGATATAGAAGCGGCCCTTGGTTCCGGAGCGCGGACCGGGACGGCGGTAGTGCTCGGGTCATTCTATCTGGTCGGTGTGGCGTTGAAAATATTAGGGGATAGAGGATAGCGGGCCGGGGGAGAGTCTCAAGAAAAGCTCTCCCTGACTTTCAGCCCTTAGCCTCCAACCTGGTTAACTCAAGGAGTTAATATGAAAGGAATCGGCATAGATATAGGCGGCACCAACACTAAAATTATAGTAATGGATTCCAAAAACAAGCTTCTGCATGAAGAAAGGTTCCATACTATGGCCGAGTGCGGCCAGGCGGATTTTATGAAGAGGCTTGGTGCGGCGGTTAAAAAACTTAAGAATAAATGGAAGCCCGTCTCCATCGGTATCGGCGCGGCCGGTGATATAGATCCTGAAAAGGGCGTGATGCGATTCTCTCCCAATCTGGACCGGTGGCGGAATGTGGGCCTGGTCGCACCCCTTAAAAAGTTGAGCGGCCTGCCCTGCGTGTTGGAAAACGACGCTAACATGGCCGCCTGGGGCGCTTATGAAATGGAACTTAAAAGGAAATACCGGAACGTGGTGACCGTGACACTGGGTACCGGCATCGGCGGCGGTATTATACTGGACGGAAAACTTTACCACGGCGCCAGCGGATCGGCCGGAGAGCTTGGCCATGATAAACTGGAACGGGGCGGGGAGCAATGCCACTGCGGCGCTAAAGGCTGCATGGAGGCCTATTGCGGCAGTTACGCCATTATACGCGCGGCCAGGCGGGGAATAAAGGACCCGGAGGCTTTCATTCACAAATATTCAGCCCCTGGCAGGGAGCGGCTTAACACCATTTGCCTGACCAAGGCGGCGGATCAGGGGCACGGGGGCGCGCTTAAGGTCTGGCGCGACATGGGGGAAAGCTTGGGCCGCGGACTGGCCGACATGATACTTATCTTTAACCCGGACTGCGTTGTTCTGACCGGCGGAGTGTCCAAGGCCTCCAGGCATTTTCTGGGCTCGGTTAAAAAGGTCTTCGCCTCGCAGCAGATAAAGACGCCTTTTGTAAGCGTGAAATTGGTGGTGGCCGGGAACGCCGATCTGGGTGTTTACGGCGCCGCATTGCTGGGTATGGAGAAGGTTAATACAAATTCCCGACAGGGGTTTAGAAGGATAAGAGCCAAAGGAAGCAAGTAACAGCATCTACAGACGTAACTCGCCTGATCTTATCATTTCGAAAATTGCGCGAATATTTTTACCATATTCTTGAAGATGAAAATAGCGTTCAAACGCCGCTTTCCGACCGAGGAATAGTGAACGTGGAATGAAAAAAGCAAAATTTATCCTGACGCTTCTGCTTCTATACGCTCCCGCGGCGCGGGCCTATGAGCTGCCCTTGTCCACGGGCGTGCACAGGGTGGTATTCTCTTCGGACCAGGGCGATTTTAACGAAAACACGCGGATCATAAATCTCCAGGGCAACGTCCAGCTGGACGAACTTGGGGCCGACGAAAAACTGACAAAGACTATAAAGGCCCGGCGTTTGACGGTGAATTCGTCCAGCAACACGATCTATGCCCCGGAAGATTTTGTGCTGAACGACGCATCCGGCACTATCTATGGTAAGAGCGGCGTCTTTGACTATGCCGCGAACACAGGTTACATAAACGACGGCCGCCTCGCGTATGCGGGCTTTTTCTTTTCCGGCAAGCGGGTCGAACTGTCCCCAGGCCGGTATGTTTATAAGAAAGCCAGGCTTACCTCCTGCGACGAAACTCCGCCGCATTTTAAGATCAGGGCTTCCCGAATCTACCTGGTGCCGGGAAAATATTTCCTGACCTATAACAACCTTTTCTACCTGGGCCGTATGCCGATCTTCTATTTCCCGGTGCTCTATAAACCGTTGGGCGGCGGAACGCCGTTCGTGAGTTCCTTTCATTTCGGCCACGACAGCCGCGGCGGTTATTTCGCCAAGTCCACTTATGCCTACAAATTCAATCCCGAGACCAGAGGCAAGCTTTACCTGGACTATTTCAGCAAGAAAAGCTTCGGCACCGGCGGCGAGGTGGATTACCAGAAAAAAGAGAAGACCAACGCGAATCTCTCCATGTACCGCATCCGGGAATCCGGGACCAGGCATGACCGTTGGGGCATGAACGGCGGATACTGGCACAGCCTCAACCGTTTCAATGAAAGCGATCCGGTCTCCTATTATAGCCAGTCGTCTTTCCGTCTGCTTTCCGATCCGGAGTTTAATAACGATTATTTCAGAGCCAACCCTTTTGCCGTCAGCCCAGATAAACAGGCGAGCCTGGCTTTCACGCGGGGTTCCAATACCACGGTCACCAGGGTCAGCGCGGCCACAAAATATGAACGTTCAGCCGATCTTGCGGGTTTTGACAAATCTTATGAATCCGTCCCGCGGCTGGATTTTCAAAAACTGCCTTTCGCTATCGGTAAAATCCCGGGTCTTCACTCTTTCACCGGTTTTTTTGAGAACGCCAAGGAAGCCGGGGTGCCTTATTTTCAGCGTAAGGGCCGGGGCGCCTGGACGGTCTCCCAAACGCTGCCGCTGGCCCGCAGTCTTACGATGCTGCCTTCCGCGTCCTATGACCAGAGCCTTTTTATAGCCACCAGCGCCGGTACCACCGATCAGTGGATAGGACGCTACGGCGTGAATGCGAATATGCGCTATGACCGTCTGTGGGGCTCGTTGGACATGGGGTACTCCTACCTGGCCCGGATGGTGGTGAACCGGCTGGGAAAAGACCGGACCGCGGCGGATAAAGGCGAGGAGTTGAGATTGCTGTCCTCCCAGCTTTTTATCACTCCCGTTTATACGACCTATTTCAAAGCCGGCGCATCTTATGATATGCGTGACGGCGTGGGGGGCAGTTTCAGCCGCAGGCTTTCGACTATGACCGTTGAGTTCTACCATGCCCCGCGCAAGAACCTGGACATCTACCTGCAGGATTCCTACCGCTTCGGGGACGGGAACAAGAGTTTTGTGGCCCAGGTCTATTCCGGGGACGAAAAGAACTATCTGGGGGTTGGTCTGGCCCATTACAGCAGCCAGCCGCACGATTATGTCCTGAACCAGATCATGGGGTTCAGGGTGCCCTGGGCGCAGTCGTGGCGGGCGGAAGGCGTTCTGCGCTACAAGCTGGTGCGGTTCACCGCGCCTGGAGACAAAAGCGTTAATTTTTTTGAAAAGGGCGTCGTGCTATATAAAGATTTTCATGATTTCCATACGAGCTGGCATTTTATGGTGCGCCGGGGCGTAAACGAGTTCCATTTCCTGGTGAGCCTTAAGATGAACGACTCAAGCAAGCGCGATCCGCTAGAAGACTCTTCCAGGAATTACTGGCACCCCTGGCGCAAGGACGGGGAGCTCCGGGACTGACCCGGGGGATTGCCCCGGCGCGGACTTTTTTTGATTTTTTAAAAAATGGTAAACTATCCCTGTCAGCTGAAACGGATAAGATTTTATCCTAATCAAGGATGAGTATGAAAAAAACTGTTTGGCTGGTTACGGGCGGAGCCGGGTTCATCGGCTCCAATATTACGGAAGAACTTTTGCGCCGGGGCGAGACCGTGCGCGTTCTTGATAATTTTTCGACCGGCAGAAAAGAGAATCTTGCCCCTTTCCTTGGCAGGATCAAGCTTTTTAAAGGCGATATCCGCAATCCAGAACATCTGAAAAAAGCGATGAAAGGCGTTACCTACGTGTTGCATCAGGCGGCTTTCCGTTCGGTGCCGAAATCGGTCGATAATCCGCGCGCCGCCAACGATAATAACGCCACCGGAACCCTGAACGCCCTTATGGCGGCTAAAGAGGCGGGGATCAAACGCTTTGTTTATGCGGCCACCAGCTCCGCTTACGGGGAATGCCGGATTTTTCCGCAAAAAGAAAGCCTGCCCACGGCTCCGGTTTCTCCGTACGCCGTAAGCAAGCTGGCCGGCGAACATTACTGCCGGGTTTTCGCCAAAACCTACGGGCTGGAGACCGTCGCTCTCCGGTATTTCAATGTTTTCGGGCCGCGGCAGAATCCCGAGTCCGTTTATTCGGCGGTTATCCCCAGGTTTATGGAACTGGTCATTCAGGGCAAACCCCTTGAAATTCACTGGGACGGCCGCCAGTCGCGCGATTTTACTTTTGTTTCTAACGTCGTGGACGGCAACATCCGCGCCGCTCTGGCTCCGAGCCGCGTTTCCGGACTTACCATAAACGTGGCCACCGGTACCAATATCTCGCTGCTTGACATAGCGCGCGAGCTTGAAAAAATAACGGGTAAAAAGGTGGAGAGGGTTTTTCTGCCGAAGCGCAAAGGCGACATTCGCAAGACCTACTCCGATATCTCGCGCGCCCGCAGGGAACTGGGGTACAAGCCGCTGGTCGGTTTCCCGGAAGGACTAAAGCTTACCTGGGAATATTTCAAAAACCGCTTCAGCTGAGCCGCGAAGCCGGGATTTTCGGAAGCATTTTATTCTTAATTACGGGTCTTCAGGGGTGACATATGATTCCCAATATATATTCTTCTTCGGCGGGATGGATAGAAGTGGTCTGCGGGAGCATGTTTTCCGGCAAGACCCAGGAGCTTATACGCCGCTTGAAGCTGGCCAGCATCGCCAGGCAGAAGGTACAGGTTTTCAACTCGCACCTGGATGTGCGTTATTCAAGGGAACACCTGGTTTCGCACGATAAATCCACGCTGGCCGCCAAGCCGGTAAAGACCGCGAGAGAAATACTGAAGGAAGTGCTGCCGGACACGCAGGTGGTGGGGATAGACGAGGCGCATTTCTTCGGAGAGGAAATAGTGGAAGTGGCGCAGAAGCTGGCTGATTCCGGTAAAAGGGTTATAGTAGCCGGGTTGGACCAGGATTACCGCGGTGAGCCCTTCGTTAATATGGCAAAGCTTATGGCGGTTTCCGAGTTCGTCACCAAAAACCTGGCCATCTGCATGGTCTGCGGAAACCCGGCGCATTTCAGTCAGCGCCTGACGGACAGTTCCAAGCGCATAGAAGTCGGTTCCGGGGACAAATACGAGGCCCGCTGCCGCAAATGCTTTACGCCGGAAAAATAGGACCGGTCGATAGCAGGCGGTAGATAGTGGCTGGGGTAAAACACCTTATCCCCCTTCATTCTGCCTCCTAACAACCAACAACTAACTACCAACTACTTTTCAACTATGTATCGTTCAGACAAATCAACCAATCCGCTGCTCTTCCCCAAACTTTTTAATCTCGGGGTCCGGCTTGATTACGGCAACCGCTGGCTTAAACTGGCCGAGGTTATGCCCTGGGACAAGCTGGACGAGATCTATGGGCGTTATTTCTCACCGGGGCAGGGCCGCCCCGCCAAGGATTCCCGGCTTATTTGCGGGCTTCTGGTGGTCAAGCTGGTCAAGAACATGAGCGACGATGACGCCGTGCAGGAGTTCATGGAGAACCCCTACATCCAGGCTTTCTGCGGTTCCGAATACTTCGCCGTGGAGGATGTTATCAGTTCAAGCGTCCTTTACGAGCGCCGTAAGCGCTTAGGAGAGGATTTTTTCAATTTTTTCGATTCGGAAGTGCCCCGCGTCCTTAAAGATTCCAAGGCTTTCCGTCTTAAATCCGCCCCCCGCGAAAAGGCCGGCTTATTTGGCCGCCTCCTAGACACCGTAAAGAACATCTTTAATTAGGGGGTACTGAAAAAGTCCTGACCAAACTGTGGATAACAAAGTCCGCCTTCAGCCCCCGCTTCTCCTCTTACTTTTTAAATCCGTTT
>Ga0208953_1001072_pt1 | contig 18292 bp, 21 predicted proteins | sample RifOxyB2_FD_184033 | JGI IMG/M metagenome (GOLD analysis project Ga0208953, IMG submission 184033) | Groundwater microbial communities from Rifle, Colorado - Rifle Oxygen_injection B2 (SPAdes) | ecosystem: Environmental > Aquatic > Deep subsurface > Groundwater | place: USA: Rifle, Colorado... | reverse complement strand
GCTGCCCGCAACTTTATCCCGGCATCTATTACTTTACGCATTTTGCTGGCCTCCTTGTGTATTCTACCTTTTCAGAATACACCTTAGGTCAGCCTAAAATTCGGTCCAGTTTTTCCCGACCACCGCAGAATAATCATAGCGCTCGCCGTGAATTTTCCTTGCTCTTTGAATAAATTCTTGAGGTGTTAATCGTCGCATCGTTAATATATTTTACAAAACAAGTGATTACAATGGACCGGGGGCCGTGTCACTTGGAGAAAAATGTTCCAACCCCCAAAAGTATTGTAACTTTTTCCGACGATTTAATGCGTCATTTGTTTCGGTACGAGTTTGCGTTTTGTACCGTTGACTAACCTTGACTTTGTATCGTGAAGGAAGGTATCAACATCTATCATGGAGGTGGCTATGCCTTACTGGACGAAGATATATGACGAGATGACGCCGGATGAGCGGTTTAGGCGGGTGGTGGAAATTCTGACGAGGGCTTCGGTGCGGCTGTTGGCGAAACAGAGGGTGGAGGCGGCGGGTGAGGAAAGTGCGCCTATAACGGATGCAACAGAGAATAAGCATCTGGACTTTACATCTCCGGAGGTGCCGCTGGAACCGCCGCGCCGGGGGCGAGTTCCGTTCGGGCAACGCAGGTATGGCGAGGACAGGCAGATAAACGAAATTGAGCTGTCACTGATAAAGGATATTCAACGGCTGGCGACCGAAGGGCTGTCCTCGGAGCAGATCGCGCAGCGCCTGAACCAGGAAGACAAAGTCAGCAAGCGCGCCGGGAAATGGTCGAGGACGGCGGTATGGAGAATTCTAAAGAGCTTGAAGGCGTAGGAAGATTTGTTCGTTTACCGTATGAAAAGGGGGTCCTGACGGGATTCTAACATCGTTACAGAAAGAATACGTTACAAAATCATTCTGTAACGGATGGGCAATTCTCCGACGGAAAACCGGTGTCCGTAGAGAATTTGGGCAACGCGATATTTTCCAGAAATATCGCGTTTTCTTATCGATGTTCTAAGACAGCCGGGCCGGTAAATGCAAAAAAGCGTTACAATATAAGGATAAAATTTGAATGGGTGGCCGTTCCGACTGTCTTAGAACATTTTTGGACCGATTTAAGCTACCTCGGGGCCAAACAACCGACTTTTACCTTATAGACGACTCGGAATTCGGCACGGTAACAGGGCCGAACGGTCAAAAACGCATACTTTTTCCGGAGGAGGCACAGATTGCCCGGGATCGCCGCCGCCGTGCCCCCCACCCGCCTAGAATTCAGCGGGACATATTGGAAGCCCGGCAACTTAAAGAGCGTTTGACCCAAACGCCAGGGCTCACCAAGATATCTCTGGCCAGGGAGCTGTGGATTACCCGTTTTGAACTCCTGCGCCGCCTGAATCTGCTTCGGCTCGCGCCCGAAATTCAGGATCGCATTATGGCCTTGCCGCCGACCTCTTACCGGTGCCCTATATCGAAGCGCACGTTGAGGCCCATTACTGCAATTCCCGACTTTAACCGCCAGAGAGAGGCGTTTATGCGGCTTCAGAATTTCGCTGCTTAGCTTTTCGTTCCTTTTTACGGTACCTTGCGCCTTACACCACGTTCGCCGGGATTTCCAATGAAACGCCGTACCAGCACATGCGTTATCACGGTTTGTCCACCGTGAGTCTTCACGGAGTCATCCCAAGTGTCGGCAATTTGTGTTTTTACATCCCCATAAAAACATGTTTTGTATGCGTCATAACTGACCTTGTGGGCTCCCTCAATATGAGTTCTTAACGCGCCACCCTTCCCGCAGTTGCGTCCGCAGATATTGCACATCGAACCAGCTCCGCTTCTGACCGCGTGTTTTTTTCGTCTCGCCATAATTCCCCCCCGGTTATTGGTTTTTGATATTCAGCGATGACGGCAATGTCTTTATGAAATCGTGTATCTGATCGCGTACCCGCCTAAAGGCCGCAATCACTTCGGCATCGCTTCCACGCGCAGCGGCGGGATCTTCAAAATCATAGTGTAGCACCTTGGTTTTACCGGGGAAAAGCGGGCAACTCTCACGCGCACTGTCGCAAAGGGTAATGACGTAATCAAAATTGACGTCCTTCAGGCCGCAGACATTCTTTGAGCTTTGAACGGAGACATCGACGCCAGCTTCCTTCATTACTTGCACGGCAAGGGGATGGACGCTCTGCGGGTTGACTCCGGCCGAATACGCTTCCAACTTGTTTCCATGCAAATGTCGGGCCCATCCCTCCGCCATCTGGCTACGGCAGGAGTTGCCTGTGCAGAGGAAAAGGATTTTTTTCATTTCTGATTATAGCCCCATGCAGGTAACCGCTATTCCACACGTAAAAACTGCGAAACCAGCGAGAGCATGGGAATAGCGTTCAATCTTTCGAACCGGCAACAATTCAATCCCTCGCAAGGCCGCTAAAACCATAATCATCATCGTGGAAATAGTGCACAATGAGAAAACCGCTGTCACGGCGATTACCCCGCTTATGCTGCTCTTGGCCGTCGGGTATATGAGCAGCGGGATAAGCGGCTCGCATGGGCCGAAAACAAAGATCGTGAACAATATCCAAGGGGTGATGTTTGCTTTTCCTGCCTCATGGACGTGAGCGTGCTCTTCCGCGTGAGAATGATTGTGAACATGTTGAAATCCGCCGTGCTCATGCGAGTGCTCGTGTTCCCGGCTTGAATATGCCTTTTTAAGCCCCCAGATGAAATATAGCAGACCGAATATTACCAGCAGCCAGCCCGCAAGGCCGCCACGGAAGGCTTCTATTTTTTCAAGGCTGGTAACTTTTGCGCCGATATAAACACCGGCAAACCCCAGTATTACAGAACTCCCTACATGGCCCAGGCCGCAGACGAAAGTGATAATGCCGGTTTTCCAATAGGACCAGCCCCTGGCTTTGGCCATTGCTATAAATGGCACATAATGGTCCGGGCCTAACAATGTATGGAAAAATCCGATAGAAGCAGCCGTAAGCGCCAAAACTTGAATATCCATTGACTCCTCAGAAGTGAATATATTTTATGTTAGCATTTTCTTTGTCGCCCAAGTCCCGGTAAGCAGGACGAGGAATATCGCCACTATCGTGGGGCCTGAAGACAAATCCATGCGCATGGACAGTTCAAGACCGCCGAAGCAGCCGGTTACGCCGAACAGCCAGCCGAATATTATCCGCCTGGATATCCCCTCCACCGCTATCATGGCCGCCACTGCCGGAATTATCAGGAAAGCAAAGACCAGTAAAACACCGGCCACTTTGACCGACGATGTTACTATCATGCCGAAGGTGGCGTAAAACACAAAATCCCACCACCAGATCTTCATGCCTTTGCCGTGTGCCGCCTCGGGGTCTTCGGTGACCAGCAGTAATTTCTTCCTTGAGAACCAGTGGATAAGGCCCATAACTGAGCAAAGCGCCGCGATAAACCCAAGTTCTTTCGGTGAGACTGTAAGCAGCGACCCAGTGAGCATTTCCTTTATCTCCTCGGTGCCTGTCGCGGAACGCTCAAGGACAATAAGCGACAGCGCTATCGCTCCAGCATAGGTAATGCCTATAAGGGCTTCTATTGGGACTTTCTGGCGCTTACTTCGGAAGACCACAAACAACAATGCTCCCAGAAGCGTAAATGAGAGGGACATTAGATAATTCTGCACTGGGAATTGTTCCCCCCATCCCAGCAGAACGCCCACGCTTGAGCCAAGCGCTGCGACCTGCGCGAGCGATAAATCCACGAAGATAACGCCTCTTCTTACCACGTGATACCCGAAGTAGGTATAAGTCCCGGTCAGTACAAGGCAGACCAGTAGTGTAATAATCGCGAAGTGATATTGAAATATCATCATAGACATTACCTCACCTCCCCTCTATCTGAGAGACAATTTCTTCAAGATGCCTGAAATATGAATCAGGTTTGACATCGGAGCAAGAAGGCGAGAACTTGAATATCTTGATTCCGGTCTGCCGAGCTAAAAACCTGGGCGCACCGTCTGGGAAATATGACTCCTGCAGCAGGATGGAGATTCCATCTCGCTTGATTATGTCAACCAGCTCAGCGAGATGTTTCGCAGTGGGCGGGATACCTGGTAGAGGCTCCACGGTTCCAGCGATAGTCAGGTTAAACGCTGTGGTGAAGTATATCCAGGAAGAATGATAAGTGATGACTTTTTGCCCGGAGATTTTTGCCAGCCTGGATTTCCAGTCGGCAATGCGCTTTCCGGCATCTTCTTTGAAGCGTTCGTTATTTTTCTCGTAATATTGGCTGTTCGATGGGTCCGCTTTCTTTAATGCGGCAACTACATTGTTCGCAATAATAACACCGTTCGCCGGGTCCAGCCAATAATGGGGGTTGCCATAGGGATGAATGTCACCCATTGATGCATCCACTTTGCCGGTCGGCTTTTGGAGGGGCGATATCCCGTTAGAGCAATCAACCGTGAGCAGTTTGCTGTTGCGGGAACCGTCTATTATGGCGTCCGACCATTGATCGAGAGCGAGGCCGACCTTCAGATAAATCGCGGCCCGCGAAACCTTTATCATGTAGGATGGAAGCACTTCCACGGCATGTGGGTTGGAATTATTCTTTCCGATAGAAAAGACTTCCACCTTGTCGCCGCCGATATACGAGGCTATTGAGCCTATATCCGGCAGGGCTGCCGCGATTTTGACAGGGCCAGCATACGCCGGGATAGCTCCTATCAGAGTAACTGCGATAAACAGGATTAGGTTTTTCATATTGTCCTCTCTAATTATTACTTAGAACTTATGCGCTTTGTGCGGTCCCATGCTGAACAACACCTGGAGCATGACGGTGTGGACGGCATGGGAATTTTCCGGCTTAAAGCGCTCATAGTTGAGCCGTAGCAGAGTCGTCTCTTCCAGCAGCGAAAATCCGAAGAAGCCTTTTATCGCCCGGTTGGTCAGGCTTTTATTTTCAATCGGGTTGTATTGGTCGTAAATAAGCCCGGCATTATACCGCTGCCAGAATTTCAGATCGGCAAAAGCGTAAAACCCCTGCCTCCTGATCCTGCTGGAATCGCCGGTAGTGGTATCTATTACGACCTCGCTGTTATTGTATATGTATTCGCCCTGCAAGGTCAGGTTAGTCAGGCTGGAGAAGGATATTTTTGTCTTGATATCCGCGCCGTAAACCCCTGTTTTTGCCTTCCACTGCACATTGTTGACTCCCTGGGTCGCGGAGACGCCTATATCCAACGGCACGGTGTCATTGAGAAGCACTGAATTACCCCAACGGCTGACCCAACCCGCCCTGGACTCAGGTTCGTCCGGATGGAAGGATGTTCCCTTAAGAAAATCCGCCGAGATGTCGGATGACCAGCTTCCAAAAGTCGGCAGAAGATACGACGCATGCGCTCCGACATCGTTAAATCCGTCTTCCCCCGGAAGCAGTGCGGCCATTACTCGCGGTGTGTCAATGAACGGATAGGTGTGCGGATGCACCGGGTTCAGCTTGCCGAAACCGATGCGGTATTTCCCACCACGGAGAGCAAGACCGTCGGGAAGCCCCTTGAGAACATCGATATACGCTTCCTCGGTCTGTAATCCCTCACCATCACCCACCGTGAACACGAAAAACCCTTTCGCGTATGGGTTCAGGTTGGAGTCAAACACTAATTCCGTCTCTCCCAGGTCAAGCGTCGGACGATGGGCGTCCTGCGCGGTTTTATCATCGTGGTATTTGGAAATAAGCTGCCCGATAACCGAGATGTCCGGATTTGTTATTCCGGCGCGAAGAAGGTCGGGGCTAATCAAGGTAAATAGAAATATAAGACAAATTGCACGTATTCTAAACATAATCCTCCTTAAGGAAATTCATATGCCACAAGCGCTTATTCCGATACGGTACGGGCCGGAATATCGTGTGACCGGGAATCTATGTTTAGAGTAAGGGAGGACCGCGTGAAAGGGCTGTGCTACAAAATGCGCTCCTGACGCGAACATCCGCAACAGGAACGATATTAAATAATATCGCGGGGTCGGCAGGCTGAACGGTTACGCTGTTTACCGGTATGACTGAAGAAGCGGCAACACACAGAACGCAACTATCCCCGCTATGGTTTGGAAAAGCATGTTCAGCGGCATGGATACCTATGCCGAGTATGGCAAAAACAGCCGATATCGCCAGAAACTTTTTCAGACCGATTACCATATCAAGATTCTACTCATTTATACTTGAGTATGTGAAGCGGATTTTCGCTGCTCAATGACAACCGTGCCCGCCATGATGTCCGCAGGCATGCATGGGATCGGCTTCTTTGAGCTTGCCGGACTTTACGGCGTTTGCGGCTTCTTCAACCGTAGATGCCGGGCTGAGATATACTTTTATTCCTGCGGCTCTCAAGCCGTTTATGGCTCCGGCTCCCATGCCGCCGGCAACCACGGCATCGGGCTTGGCATTTCCCACAGCCTTGAGTGGGTTACACATGCCGTCCTCGTGGTCAAGATTCCCGTTGTCTATGATCTCGCATTTAAGCGTTTCAGTATCGCAGACCGTAAAATACGGAGCGCTGCCGAAATGCCCGTAAACATTCGCTTTCAACCCGTCTTTTGTTTCCGTAGGTATGCAGACTTTCATCTTGAATCCTCCTCTGGTGCTTGATTTTAACAAAGCTGTTTTATATCCTCACGGCCTTTCAAAAATAATACCTGGCCCGCAGCTCAACCTTCGCGTCCCCCGCTTTTTCTCCGAACTCGGTGCCGCCCGGCCCTGACAGGAACATGCCTTTAATGCGAAGTTCCAGATTCGTGATCCGCGTCCATAGTATTTCCGGGGCGAGGGAAAAGCTTCTGTCTCCCGCATTGATTATAGAGGTCAGTGCAGGGGTGAAATACAGAATATTAAATGGCTCCTGCTGGCTTATCCGCAGATATAAGTACTCGCGCATGGGATTTGCCGAGCCATATCCGGAATTTCCGAGGTTTATGGCTTTTTGCATCAGCGTGTTGCTGCCTGTACCCGTATATGAATCATAGGCGGCATCGACGAATGAAAAGTAATCCGCCATTGCCCCGGTTGAGAAACCGCCGCCGTTGTGGCAATACTCGGTTACATAGGTGGTGTTGATTTCAGTCTGGTAGCGCAGCCCAAGGAGCCAGCTTTTAGCGTCAAAGGCCTTCCTGGAAGTGTTGCCGTTCTCATCTGTCAGTGTTTGTGGGTGGTCAGCTACCAGCGCCGCCTCGCCATGCATCTCGAAATTGGTCGAGATATTCCGGGAGAAATCGGCTCCGTAAGCGGCGGGCTTGCTTCCTTTCGCGCGGTAAAGCAGGTCAATGTCCGTGTCGTAAAACAAGAAATACGCCTTTCCAGCAAAATTTAAGTGTTTTTCGCCACCGAAAGAATCATTGAGGCCATGGTAAATCGGCAAAATGACCGGGGTAATGGTTATCGTCTTTAATCGCCCGTCGAAACTTTTGGTGTAATCGGCGGAGAACCCCGTATACCCTTCAAGCGGCAGTTCAGGATCGTCAGGGTTTTTGGGGCGGTCAACGAATGCCGCCGGATTCCAGGCATAGCCCTTTCCCCAGCGCATCACTTTCTTGCCCGCAATCATGTCCAACGATACGGATGGCTTCACGGACAGATATCCCTCGTAAATCTGTGTGCCGCTGTTCCAGCCTTTATAAGTATTGTTCAGATCGGAATTGAGGCGCAGGTAAAGCCGAGAAATTCCGTGCTGGTAGGTCCCTTCAAGCTGAAGTTTGGAATTATATTCCTGCGCTGCCCTGCTTCCGCCGGACTTGTAGAATTTCAGCCTGTAAAGTCCGGCATCTTTGTCCTGGGTGATAACTATCGGCCTGAATTCAGCGTAACCGCCAAAAGCATAGTCCATCTTTTCCGTTTCAGAAACGTCAAACGAGTACTCGTCGGCCGCGACCGGCGAAAACGGAATAGCCGCCATGACAAATGCTGCTATAATACCGAAAAAAAGACGCCTGCATGAAATCATCGCAGTGTGTCCACCTTCGGCATGAAAGTCAGCGTGAATATCTCGTCTTTCAAATCCCGCTTTTTTATCTTTGAGAAGATCATGACGGATTTATACCCTTTATACAGCGGACTATCGGTCTCTATGACGGATGGCCGCACTATCCCATCGCCGAAGTCCTTGATTTCCTTATAGTACAGGGTCTTAATGAGCATTGCTTTTTCGGTAAGGCATTCCAGCTTGGTAGGCAGTTTGCGTGCCTTATCCACCCAGATATTAAGCCTGTCATATGCCACCGTTTTCCCCCTGGCTTTTACATGGAGAATGTATTCTTCGCCTTTTTCCTCCAGTTTTTCCACGGAGTATTCCGCGCCGAAATCTATCTTCAGTATATCAGCGTTGTTGAAAACTCCGCCGGTAGCGGACTGGAGGCTCGTAATGCGTATCGGCTTACCCACATTGGGGATATATAGCCACATATTCTCACCCAGCCGCAGCATGCCGCGTCCTTTATCGCTGGCGGGCGACAGGAATACCCCCGCGACTTTATCATTGCCTTTGCGCACCATGTAAAGAACGAACTCTTTTTTGCGACCATCCGGCTCGATGTTGATTAGTTTCCGGTACATTTCGTATGACGGCGGCTCCAGGTTCCGGTCTACTTCCCGGAGCAGCGCATCGCCGTCTATGGCGTGCGCGAGGGATGCCATCAAAACGATAAGTGAAAAGGCAAATAGCTTCTTCAGCATCGGGATCCTCCTATACGCTCTTTAACGCTTTAACAGGCTCAAGCCTTGAGGCCTTCCAGGCTGGCTGCAGGCTGCCGAACACCGCTACGCCCAGTACGATAGCCGATATGATCGAAAAGTCCACAGGGTTGACGGCTGGCGTTAAGATAAAGCCCTCGCGCATACCGAAAGAGAACGTGATCTTCAATAGCCTGACGGCGTAGATTACCGCGACACTTATTACGTTGCCCGCGAGTACTCCGGCCGCGCCCAGGCACAAACCCTCCGCCATAAACATGGCAAGGATGGTGCCCGGCGGGGTTCCTATGGCGGCAATGGTCCCTATTTCCCGTGTCCGCTCGTAAACCGACATTATCATCACGTTCATAATACCGATAAGCACTATAGCCACAAGCATTATTTTAACGAGCAGCGTCATCATGTCTATCATCTTGGCTATACTCGCGAATGGCGAAAGTTTCTGCCAGGTGTGTATCTCAAATACCGGCTTGCCGTCTTTGTTCTTTTCCTGTGCGAATGCCTTTACGAGGGTGTTAAAGACAGGTTCCAGCCCGCCGAAGTCTTTTAAGCGCACGGCTATCTCGCTTATTTCCGGCGTGTCCATGCGCAGCAGCTCTTTCGCATCAGCCAACAGGATGTAGCCGTCCCGCCCACCGGGGCCAGGCGCCGTTTCAATTATGCCGCCCACTGAGAACTGCTTGCCGTTCACGGAGCCGTCTTTGTTTGTGGCAACCAACACCACGGTATCGCCGGTTTTAAGCTTCATGCCCCTCGCCAGAAGTTCCGGCACCAGCACCTCGCCCGGCTTCAGGCGGCTGGTTCCTTCTATAACCCTGGACGGGAGCAGCGGAACCGTCTTAAATTCATCGTCCGGAGCTATGGCCGCAAGACGAATATTCGTAGTCTCCGCGAAATTACTTATCATCCCGCCCAGTTTAATTCTGGTGGAATAGGACTCCACCTGCGGGCTGGCTTTGAGTATGGCTTCCGCCCGCGTCATCTGCTCGGCTGTCAGGTTCATGTTCAAAGGCACGTTCTCCACGGACACCAGGTAGCCTTTCTTGTGTATCTGGATATGCCCGAGCATGGAGTCGGTTATTTGCGAGATGATCAGGTTTTTATAGGAGTTGGTGGCCGCCATATATACCTGGACGAACACCACTCCCACAGCGATAAGCGAAACTATCAGCAGAGACCGACGCGCGTACCGGAGCGTGTTGCGGACCGCCATTTTGAATATCTTAAGCATTTGCGTTGCCTCCGGTGCGGGAAGTCCCCGTGAGTTCCCCGTCCTCAAGCGTGAATATGCGCTCGGCTTCGCCTATTATTTTCTGGTCATGCGTGGAGAAAATAAAGGTCGTGCCGGTCTCGGCGCGCATTTTTTTCATAAGTTCCAATATCAGATAGGCCGTCTTATGGTCCAGATTGGCGGTGGGTTCGTCGGCAAGCACTATTTTAGGGCGGGTCACCAGCGCCCTGGCTACCGCCACGCGCTGTTTCTGCCCTCCTGAAAGCTGGTCAGGGTATTTATGGGATTGGTCGGTCATCCCGACCTCTTTGAGGAGCGCCGTTATCCGTTTCCTGCGTTCGTTCTCCGGTAATGGGTTTACGATAATAAGCGGGTATTCTATGTTCTCGTAGACAGTCAGCACCGGGATAAGATTGAAATCCTGAAAGACAAATCCTATATGTTCGCCACGGAATCGCGCCCCGGCCTTGCGGTCCAGCTTGCCGACGTCCTCGCCGCATACTTCCAGCCGACCGCTGGTGGGCTTATCCAGGCAGCCAATAAGGCTCAGGAGCGTGGTCTTGCCGCTGCCGGAAGGCCCGACGAAAGCTGCGAAGTCACCCGCCTCGAGTTCAAAGTTAAGTCCTTTAACCGCCTCGACCCTGGTTTCGCCCGCGATATAATCCTTGCACAGGTTCTTCCCTGATATTATAGCCATGCAATCTCCTTGTAAAACCACTGCGCCACGCCGTTATTTACCGGGTTTAATGCGCTTGGCCGGTTTCTTGTTTCCGGCCGGGCGGGTTGTCTTCTTTGCGCTCTCGCAGCATCTCCGTCCGCCCTGACCGCCGTGCTTTCCGCAGCCGCAGCCTCCGGAGTGCAGTTTAACCGTGCCGCCGGTTATCTGTATCGATTTGCCGCATACCAGCGCATCGGCGATCTTCTGCCTGGCGGAGTTTATTATATTGCCGAAAGTCTGGCGTGAGACGCCCATTCTCTTCGCGGCGTCCTCCTGGTACATACCCCGGGAGTCGGCAAGGCGGAGCGCCTCGAACTCGTCAAGCTGCAGGCGTATTTTTCCGTTGCCGCGTGACACTTTGCCGTTCGGGCCGAAACAGGAGCAGGCCGGTTTTGCGTGGATTTTCCTGCATTTTCTGGACTCGCACATAAATTCCTCCACTAAAAGCTATTGGCATATGCCAATATTAATTATATGTATTGCGTCTCCTGCGAGTCAAGCTGCTGTGTATTCGATAACACGTTGCTTTCTGGACGAGGAAAAAATCAGTAGGTGCTGGAAATGCGGGCAAGGGCGTCGGTGCGGGTTGAGAATAAGTGCACTATTTTTCGGTTTTCTCGACGAGAAACGTGTGGGACTGTTTAGCGTCTGTGAAAAAAGTGCTTATAAAATAAGCACTTTTTAAAGTCTGGGTCCCTTATTGAACAAGATTCACAACTACTATACCGCCAAGATGCCTATTTTAAGTACATCTACATAAGATATGCGACATTGTTTGATAACCAAAAAAGGCTGTGGGTGTCGCATATGTCGCATATTTCTAGACTATGTCTGTGCCGTATCAAGCGCTATGCGCAACAGACGGCCTAAGTTTTAGGTCCCGGCTTATAACGTCTTCCTTTTCCCTTCCCCTCCGGAACTAGCCATCCCCCCTCTACCAACCGCTTGGCTCGCCGAAGGGCGGTTTGTCGGTCCACCTGCCAGATATTTCGCAGGGCATGATTTGAGAGTTGCCCGGTTCGCGAAAGTTCGGTTTGTAGGCTTTGGAAATCCTCTGGGATGACCGGGTGTCCGGAGCTAAGAACATAAATCCTTCCGCCTTTCTTTTCAGTTTGAATCACGCTCTTGCGGGTAAGATCCTTAAGGTCCTTGGAGGCCGTGTAAATGTCAATTTCCACAAGTTTCTGGTAGTCTGCGCTGGTAAATCTGCCGCCGCGCTGTCTGGCAAGGACCAGCAACCGCAGTTGATTTGTGGAAAGCGCGAGGCTCTTAAACTTGGCTAACCAGGTTCGCGTCTCTTCATCCCATACCATGGAATTGCTCAATGAGACTGTAATGAAACCTTGCGGCTTTTCCGCGAAATCAGGCTTGTGCAGGCCGTTGCTCTCCATTACCTCGAACATTCTTGGGACGCCTTCCCCGACCTCCCGCATCAGGCCCGCGATGACCAAAACACGGACGATAAGAGGATTGCGCGAAGCATGGCCTCCCGCGCCCTTGCGCAGAATATCCAATGTGATAGGTGGGACCAGACCGCCTGGAGAAACCACTTCCAGACGATCGTCGTAGTGGTGTATTTAGACAGGAGTGCCGCGCAGGCCGTAATCCCGGTGAGCTATAGCGTTGACCACGGCCTCCTGCCAGGCGAACTGTGGATACTCGGCGTTTTCCGAAAAAAACAAATCGTGAAGCACCTGCCGTTGCCCGATGCGCGGGCGAATCGTCTCGGCAACCTTTTCCGCCAGCTCTACAAGCGGAGCAGATATCCGCTCCCGCTGTATGATGTTGAGGTTTACGCCGTGCTCTCTCCGCGTGCCCCGGAAGCGGATATATTCCACATAAGCTTTCTCGTGCCAGCGTTCCGGGTCCTTAGCGAATAACAGCAGTGCCGCGAAACTCAGGCGCACATCCCCGTTCCGGGGCTCTGCCAGCCTCAACTCAATAAGCCCCTGCTTGGTATCCAGGCCGGGCCTGAATTTTTCGGCGACACTCCGGACAAGGTCTTCGCGTAAATCAGCCATGCCCGCGCCGGGAACAAAAGCGTGTTCGGTCAGGCTTTGCTTCTTAAGAGCTTTGGCATGGGCGATGCGATCGGCGTCCATCGGCAGATTTCTGTCATGGTCCCGGTAGAGGTATTTGCCATTTGTGGTTCGATGTGTAACCAGGGACGGGCCGGTTTCAAAAAGAAGAATTTTGTGGACACCAAAGTTGTAGATATGGGATTTTGCCGAAAGCGGTGGGTCGATCCTGGAGGCAGGGGTCTCAAGAAGCTTTGAAACCTGTTTCTCTGTATAAGGAAGGCCGGACGCTGTCCCATCGTCATCAAGACCTATAAGCAACTCTCCACCGTCTGCATTTGCAAAGGCTACCATGGTTTTCAGCTATTTCGGCGGCAATGTCCTTGAGCGGCAATGGCCTCGGAGTTCTTGTGCGCTTATTAAAGCAGGACTTCCTTTCGAGGAATTGCCCTTCCGGGTTGGTGTGATAATTCTCAGGTAAAATGTTCATTTGATATGGCCTTCCGGGGCCGGACCGTTTATTTATATACCAGGCAGCAACTGGTCATCCCCATTGGTTATTGTGTACCCCAACATTTTATACGTTTTGAGACGCTTCTTATGCATATTTGCCAGTACGGATACCTTGGAGTCAAGATAATCATAAACCTGCACTTCGGTTTTATTAGTGTGACGCCGATGCGGACGGCCGGTGTATTGGACTATCTTACCCTTGAAAGAAGCGGGCATGGTCAGGAAAAGCGTATCCAGGCTGGGTTCATCGAAACCTTCCCCGACATAGGACCCGGTGGCCAGTATCGCCTTCCGGCAATTGTCCGGGAACTGCTTGAGCTCTTCGAAGATTTCGTGCCGTCGTTTTTGCTTTAGGCCGCCGTATAAAACGGCCAGAAAATCGGTTTTATCCTTCAGCAGAGCTTCCAGGGCCGTCAAATGTTCCCGGCGTTCGGTAAGGATCAGGGGAAATCTGCCGGCGCTTAAGACCTCTTCCACGTCTTTAAGGATTTGGCTGTTCCGCCCGCTGTCGGCGGTGAGTTTTGGCCAGAGTTCCTGTATCTTGGAATTATCATTCCATTCGGCGGCAAAGTCAGTTGTGCGGACAATAATTTTTGAGTTTGGCGCGCACGCTATAGAATCCTTGTCCATTATCCGGTGTACGATCGGGCCGCACTGCATATGTATTATCGGCTGATGGCCGTCCCGCCTATAGGGAGTGGCGGTAAGCCCCAGGACATATTTTGCTTTGGCCTGCCCCAGCACCTTTTCAAAAGATTCTGCGCCAACGTGATGGCACTCGTCCATGATCACAAAACCGTAATTCGCCACCCTGTCGTCTACTCCGGTTTCATGGTCCAGGCTTGGCACCATGCCTACATCTATTATGCCGTTAGGAGCGTTTTTGCCTCCTCCGATGCGGCCGATTTCCTTTTTATCTATCCCAAGCAAGGTGGAAAGCTGGAGCCGCCATTGCTCCATGAGCGGTTTCCGGTTAACCAGTACGAGAGCGCTGGTGTTGCGTCTGGCAATTGCCGCTGCGCCGATAACGGTTTTCCCGGAGCCGGCCGGTGCGGAGAGCACTCCGAAATCTGAGGAGAGTATATCCTCAAGGGCCGCCTGGTGTGGCGGGTAGAGCGAACCAAGAAAGTTGAACGAGGTTTTTGTCCCGTTGAACCGCTTATCCTCCAGGTTAAATTTAACCCCATAGTCTTTCAACACGCCCTTTATATCTTCCAGGCAGCCGCGGGGCATGGAGAGCCAGCCGGAATCTATCTCCGCGCAGCAGATGATGCGCGGGGTGGCGTGTGTCGAAAAATGCATTTTCTGCTTTTTATAGAAGTCCGGATTGTGGAATGCGGCAAGATACTGCAACTGGTTTAACAGGGCGGAGGGAATGCCGTCGGTCTTGATGAAAATGCGGTTTGAAAGGACCGCTGAAATTTCGGGCGGGAGGGTTTTGATGTCTAGGTTGAAATGCCGACTGCCTGATGGAGGGCGAGTCCATGGTTCGTCACCTTCTTCTATCGGGCTCCAACGGGCCGGTATTTTCCCCCCGCTTTTTTCCAGGCCGGACACTAGGGTTTCCGCTTCTCCGAGTGAAAGCGGCCTGATGGAGGCAAGGTATTCCCACTGATCAGCATAAGGGGCGCCTGCATCATCAATGAAAACACTATTTCCCGATACTGTGGCCGCATTCTGGAATGGTAAGGCGGTAAGATTTCCGAAGCCGCCTTTATAGGCATCGAGTCCTGATTTGGAAATAGACGGTCATAGCTTTTTATAGCCAGTTGGCAGCGTTCCGACATCGTTTTTGCTATCAACGCCGTACCAAGGCGTCTGGCTAGATTTGCGGGGACTTCCTCCCGGAAAAATACCCAGACATGTGCTCCATTGCCTGACCTGGAGCGTTCAACTGCGGCGGGGACGCCCTCTGTAATGCAGGTTTTTCGGATTGCCGCGGCGTCTTCAGTCCAGTTGTCTCCGTCAAAATCCATTGCCAGGAACCGGCAATGGTCATTGCGCAGCAGCGGATAAATGCCGGTAACGACCTGCCCGGTTAGATGGCGCGCAGCCACCGAAGAATCAAACGGCAGGTAATCCCTGTTGTCACAGTCGGCGCACTTCTTCTCAGGTTTACGGCAAAGGAGCCTGTCCCATTCATTTTTGCAGACGGGGCTGTAGCCGCTTCTACCGGCGCGGTTTTCCCATCGCTTCGCGTATACGTCGGTGCGCCCCCGGAAGCGGCTGGTAAAAAGAGACAGTTTCTCGTCGTTTGAAAGGATGGGTGGCTGTGCGGCTATTGGCTTAGTCCCTTTAGCGGCGGAAAGTTGTTTAAGATACTGTTGCTTAAGCTCCGCCAAAGCGGCTATCTGGGAGTCGATCTTTGCGATCTCTCCCTCATACTTCGCCTTGTCGTAGGGGCCGGAAATTTCGTCAATCATAGTACTTGCTTATGCGTGTATGCCCTGTGGCCCGGTATTTCCCCGCCTCGGTATCCTCATCGGATTTGTATGGTATTTTCCACGTAATCCCAAGCGTTCTAAGTTCAGCGCGGATACGTTTTGCGTCGTCTTCGTCCTTCCAGTCGTACGTGTAGACGCAGATGACTTTCATGGAAGAGCCAGCGGCTATGGGATTAGACTTGGCCGTGGCGGCTTTGGAACTGTCGCCGAGGCGGCCTTCCTCCGTAGCTTTGCGGATCCGCTCCCACACGGCATCTATATTCTTTGCCGGCACAAAAATAAGCCATTTACCGCACCTTTCCGTAGCCGCAGGATATGTGCCGGTAAGCCTTTTGGCAAATAGCCAATATACTGCTCATAATTTATGGGATTTGTGGTATATCTATGAATAATAATGGCTACTGTGTTTGAGGCCATGCTATCCCCTGATATGTAAATTCTACAAAGAATACCTTGAAAATACCTCTAAAAAGGACACCGGTTCCATGTCTGTTTGCACTCATGGGCGCTCCTTCTTTGTTTCCCTGGAGTGCTCGGCATAGGCTTTGCCGCGCTCCACGGCCCAAAGGCAGAACCGCGCCCCTTGGTTGTCCCGTGGATTGAGCCAGAGCATTTTCCGGAATATGGCCGCCGCGCGCTCGTGATCTCCTAACGCCCATCGACATATTCCAAGCCCGGATAAACACCGCAAAAACGGCCGGTTGTTAATCCTACCCCAGTCCAGCACCCCCTTGAAGCCGGTTCCCCAGGAAAGCTCTCCAATGGCAACGCCGACTTCATAGTGTTGGGCGGCCTTCTCGAAACAGACGGAGTTCTCGCCGCGCTGAAAAATCCATAACCCGAGATGCGCATGCGCGTCCAGCACGCGCAGATCTGCGCCCAGACAGCGATGCAAAACTCTGACGGAGCCTGGCTCGTTTCCGGCTTCGTACAGGTCCACCGCAACTCCTATCGGGTCTGAATCCGGGTCATTCGGATCGTAGCCGGGCAGGATCTGCTCCATCTCATAGCTGGGGCGGGGGCCGGCCTTGATGATTGGCTCGAAACATTGATCCGGCTGTTCGCCAGGCTCGCCCCAATACTCTTCGGCAGAGTCCCAGACCCACTCGTCACGCAGTTTGAGAGGGACGAGGTCGAGAGCTTTAACATCCAGTCTCGAATCGTGGATTTCTCCGGACACATACGCGGTACGTCCGTATGTCCATTGCTTAGCTGGCAGCACCGTCAGGACATGGCCTTCCACGGCGCGATGCAGTCCGCGACTCGGCCGCAGGGTGAACCGATGCTGTCCATCCATGGTCCGGCACCGCACGGTCCGGTCCTGAACGGCCAGGGCCGCCACTTCCACGATCACGCCCTGACGCACGGCCGGCCGGCTCGCAAGCTCCTTTAGCCGTTGATCGACCTTCTCTCGAAGATCCAGGAGTTCCTGCTCAGAAAGTTTTTTAACCGGGTCTATCCCGCAACGGAGGACCCGACGGCCCAGATCGGATTCCCGCAATTGCATAAGCGACCGGACTTCCTGGCATCAACCGCCTCACGCAGACGCTTACGGAAATCCAGTTTGTTTTCGTCCTTGTTCGCCTTGAGATGTCTGACGACATACTTGTCGAATGAAATGGTTTTGAACGCGCTCATATTCTCCTCCCTCGCAGGTCCGGCACGGGCAGTTCCCTCTTGCGGATCATGTTCCAGAGATTTCTCCTCCGCCAATGGACGGTGCCCCACTCGTCGAGGAGCCGCTTAGCCGCATCCGGATCAATCTCCCATAGAGCCTGAAGCCAATCCACGCAACGCTCATAATCCGAGCCTGCGTCGGACGCCGGGTCGGGAACGAGTCGAAGAAGGTTCCGCTTCCAGAACGCCTGGAGTTCGGGAACCAGGGCTGCGGCGCCGAGGCGGTGCAGCCAATTGCGCCTAGAGGCCAGCAAGGTCTTGTCCATAACCCAGCCGTATCCAAGAACGCGCGCGAGCGTAGGTGAAAAAGCCTTGAGCCAGTCCCCGCTTTCCAGGTCCAGGCTGAAACGGGCCAGTTCATTTAGCCCGTGGCGCAGGGAAGTCCGATCAGTCTCCATTTCTTTAAGCAGGAGGCGGATGTTTTCCGCAAATCCAGCTCCGCCCGGCTCACCCTGCCGGGCCGCGTTGACAAGCGCGCACACCCAGGACCCTGTCGCGCGCGGCTTTTCCCATAGGCCGAACCGGTCGAAATCGAAACGATCGGCGCTTTTTTCCGCCACGAGGGAGCGCCACTGATTGAAGAGTTTGTCCCGCATGGCGTTGAGGCCCTGAGCCGGAACCCGGTTGAACGCGGCAAGCGCCTTGTCCCAGTTCCTCCAGCCGGCAAGAAGATCCGACTGCAGCCGGATCGCTTCAGCCGTATCGTTTCGGTCCAGAGCGGCCGTAGCCTGCTGCCAGGCTTCCAGCAGAAAAATGAACCTCTCGTCCGGTTTTTCGCCTCGCGTGCCCCCGCCTTGAGAAGCGATCAAGGTCTCCCGCGGGTCCCATTTCCCTCCGCCGTGGATGTAGAGGAAAGCTGTTGCGGCTTCGGCACAGACTTGGCACAGTTCTTCATTTGCCCCCTTGCGCGCGAGATCCTTGACCACTGGTACGGCCAAGGACCAATCCTGGCTGATTTTGGTCAAGG
>Ga0208953_1001065_pt1 | contig 18443 bp, 19 predicted proteins | sample RifOxyB2_FD_184033 | JGI IMG/M metagenome (GOLD analysis project Ga0208953, IMG submission 184033) | Groundwater microbial communities from Rifle, Colorado - Rifle Oxygen_injection B2 (SPAdes) | ecosystem: Environmental > Aquatic > Deep subsurface > Groundwater | place: USA: Rifle, Colorado... | reverse complement strand
TCACACCCGAATTGATGATGGCTTTCCACACGCGTTTGAATCCATCCGATCCTTCATAAAACGTGACGCCCGGACCTTCTTGAACAGAACCATGAATGGTCTGAAGGGCCGGAAGTGTTTTTGAAAAAAGCGCCGCGCGATCCTCAAGTTGTCGATTTAAGACATCTGGAAGTTCTGCAATATAAACCGTGGTACTTTTTTGTTTACCAACTTTAAACACTCCGTGATGCTCAAGTCTTTCCAAAATCGGATACAGCGTTGTGCGCGGAAGATCCGTTCTGCGAGACAACTCAAGGACTGTTGCTGTTCCAATTTCAAGCCCCGCAAGATAAACTTTGACTTCTTTCTCGTCAAGACCAAACGCCTCGAGTCCTTTAAGAATGTCAGATGTGTAGTTCATATGCATATATCTTATGATCTCATGCGATTTACACATAGTCAAAATGTTGTCGAAAAGGTCGACAATTATCAGATATATTCCTTGACTGATCGCTCTTTTTGCGATAAGAACAATGCGTTCGACGTAAAAGGAGGATGAAATGTCGAATATTTATGTGTTCGATCAAACGAGACGGAGAATTCTCTCACTAGCTCCCTATCTGCGAATGCCACTTGAACATGGTTCACTCATTGATCCAAACCTTCTCGTTTCGTCCGTACGCCAAGGATATCCTTGGGTTGGCTGGGGAATTGGAAAAGGTGTCACGCATTTGCGCAATGACATTTCCATCTTCGCTGTTCCCAAAGAACAAAAAAGTGGTTTGCACTCTCATCTGATTCAAGGTTTTCCAAACGTGGATCCGCCAGAACTTTGCTACAAACCAAATCACATTCACGGCTTCGATGGATTCATTCGTTGGATTTATCTGTCGCATCCACATGATGCAAAACAAGATGTTCTTGGAATCGATTGGGGGATTGGTCCGCGCCCAACAAGCGGGATTACAACATCCGTTTTATCTGTTGCGGTTCTTTGTCAAAACGTGATGCGTCATGGAATGTCCCCTAAAACGCGCGTTGCACTTTTAGATCCAAATCTCAGTGAAATTACGTTCAATCGATCCATGATCGAATCACATTGTTTGTTTACAGTTCAAGATTGGGCTCAAAGTGCTTCTTGTGTGTTTCATGTGCGTTCCTTATACTGCCCACGGTGTGGGCTGAAAACATTCTCATCTGCTTCTTATCGATTCTGTTATCGATGTGGCGCAGATCCCAACCTGGTTCACAAAGAGGTGTATCATGGTTAATCCATTGCGAAACGGTAGTCCGGATTACGGCGGATCATCTGCTCCGTACAGTCCACCAAGCCGTTCCTATCGTGACTCTCCCGTACAAAGAATCGCAAAGTCAGAACCTCGTCCGTTTCAAGACTTGCCCAGTCCCACACATGCTGTCAAAAAATATTGTGGAAACTGTTCCGCTGCACTTGAGGATAAATGGAATATCTGTCCCATGTGTGGAACGCCACCCATCGAACCAATAAAACGCGAGTCGCTCAAAGAGCGGGAATGCACTTGTGGCCGCACACTGCATGAAGATTTTCGCTTTTGTCCGAGCTGCTCACGGCCCGTAGATGAATCCTGGAAACAAAAACCAGCATGCAGGTGCGGGATCATCTATGTCATCAATGCAAAATTCTGCATTGGATGCGGCAGAGAAGTTGCGCTCATCACCGACACAACGACAAAACAGTCGCGTCGTAAACCCAAGTCATAGTTTCTCCTTCCTCACATCAAGTGAGGTTTTTTGTTGTCAAAAAAACAGACATCGTCTCTTTTTACTTTCTCTGTTTCAACTATGCTTCTTATGAAGCTCAACACATCAACCACAAAAGCTTCACGAGGGGTTCTCATGTTCCTTCAAACCGAGTCGCATCATCGTCCATTCTCTCGAACCCAACAGATTGCGAATCAGATTCGCAATAAGGAGCTGATGGCCATGTGTATCATTCGATTTGAAGCCGCACAGTGCAATCCGTCGATGGTTGAGCTTGCGCGTCGCTGCAAGCGCGCGCTCGCCGCCGATTTATCTCCAGAGTTTGAAGTCGTATTCATAGGACTTGAGGAGAAGTGCAACACACATCTCACCGAATGGCGCGCGCGTCATCACCTCCACACACTGGGAGACTGGGCACGCACACTGCACACGCTCCTCGCTCCAGGTTCAGACAACTGCCCGAACTGCGGACTCGCAACGTTTGCAAATCCAGAAACGATTCCGATCTTCTGCGAAGCGTGCGGAGCAAACCCGGGAACGGTGTTTGAAAATGCGGGCGGCGTGTTCTGCGATCGATCGACTTAAACTCGATCACCTGTCTCGCTGGATACTTCCGCGAGGCTTTTTATTTCACACACATGGATGCAAACAAAACTCGCCTCACAATCATCTTGGGAGGTTTTTCTTTTTCCCTAAAAAAAATCCCCGCAAGTAATTGCGAGGAAAGAGTCGGGCTAGGGAAGCGGGCGCGAAGTAAGTTGATGTGATGTAGCACGACTAATCATGTCTTCAAATTTCTGACCGAAGTTTGAGGAACGATCAAATCGCAAAAGCGTCGAGGTGTTGTGACGATCTGCCAAAACAAGATGACCATTCCATGCAATGCGCACAACAGGCGAGAGAATCTCTCCGCCAAGATCAGCAAGGCAAATGCCTTCACTCACACCAGGCCGAAGAACCAAATCATCTTTCTCAAAGCGAACCGTGATCGGCATGAGGCGAAAGGAGCCTTCTGAAAGCGTGAGGATCACCGTGTCAGGCGATCCGTCAACGACCGCGATGTCTTCAATGTTGTGAGCGATGCGCTGTTCAGACCACACCAGAACCGATTCAGGTTCTGACAAGAAATCCACAAGCGACTCCGCATCAATGGCATAGATGTCTTTTTGATCAAACGAAGCTGTGAGCAAGATGTTCTTGCCGACCACGGCATGACGCGATTCCACCACGCCTGCATATGGACTCGGCAGCATCTTGTACGTTCCGTCTCGACCCGCAATCTTTGCACACAACGTACGATCTTTCTCGCCTCCGATAAACAAAAGCGTATTTGAAAGATCATGCGAACGCTTGAGCAAATTCGTGCGATCGAAAAACGTGTTGAACAGAACATCCGTGATGTATTCCCCGAACGGATTCGTTGCGAAGGCACACCCGAAGTTCACGACCTGAACGCCATTATGAAATCCCGCGATCATGTTCGCGTAATCGAATTCATCTTGTAAAAGCGCATGCAAAATCGATTTATCGATCGACCCCGCGACGTCTGACATGTTGTGATCACCTTTGATCACGATCATGTGCGCCTCGATGTCTTCTTTTTTCAATCCGGGCACAGCGCCGTTTTGACCAAACACAACAATGTTGTGCGAATCCCACTCTTGGATAGCGGCATACGCCGCGATCGTTGCAAGTGGAGCACGCAAGGAGACAACATACCCACCATCCACACGGATAGGCGGACTCAAATGGAACGATTTTGAACGTAGCGACACTTCACCCATAAGGAACACTCCGCCGTCTTCATTTTGAAGACAGTTGGCTGAGTATAAAGAAAAAATTTAGTTCAGTCAATGGTTCTGCGAAAACAAAAAAAACGTTCCCACAAAAAAAACCCTCGGAAAACCGAGAGTTTTTTTGTGGGGCGGTCAACGGGAATTGAACCCGTAATAGAGGTACCACAAACCCCTGTGATAACCTTTTCACCATGACCGCCATGAAAGCTAACGGGACGATTATAATGGATCATTGAAAAATTGGCAACAGAAAACCAACCAACAAAAATGATCGCACATAACACAGCTTCGCATGTTGTCGAACTCTTCGACACCTCATATTTCCAATTTTCCCAAACAATTTATCATATTTCTATAACAAAGGTTTAATGATTCGACAGACACGTCGAATCCATTGACAAAAAGATAATCCTCCCTTAAGGTTTCGGATCTTTACTTCAGCTGGGAACAAGGTGTTGCCTGCTGAAATGAGGAATGAACCTCACTCGGAAGTACCTTCCATTTCACGAGGATATCATGGCAAAGCCAACTGGACCTGTTGATGTCTCACAAACACTCATGAACATACTCAATACAACGGGTAAATTCTATGGGGTACGAGGTTCCTTTGGAATCAATGATCCACGCATCGGTGGACACACAACGTGCCACACGCTCAAGTTTGGAAAACGTCTGATCATTTTTGACACTGGTTCTGGAATGATTGATATCGGCAACGAACTGATGAAACAATACCTCACGCCCGGTACAACAATCCGCGACGTAGACATGTTCTTAAATCGATACATGACGGCAAAGAGTCGCATTGAAGATCTTGGAAATGCCATGGTCGACAGCGGACTTTTGAATCTGGAAGAAGAATTGTATGTTGATATCATGTACTCCCATGTGCACATGGATCATCTCATGGGTCTTGCAGCATTCAAACCAATCTTTAGCCCAAAGACACACATCAACTTCTTTGGTGGCATGCATGATGGCATGACAATCGAAGAAGTTTCACAACGAAATGTTTTCGTCCATCCCATTTTTCCCGTCAAACATGAATGGCTCGCGTCAAAGCGAACCTACACAACCTTTAAACCAGAAGATGAATTTACGCTCGACTGTGATATTGGCGGAAAAATCGCTGTGAAAATTCTTCCCATGAATCATCCAAATCAATCCTATGGATACCGATTTGAATGGGCTGGAAATGTGGTTGCTGTCACACTCGACCATGAGCATGACCATGAATATGACAGAAATATTGTGGAGCTCTGGGACGGTGCAAGTATTGTTGTGACGGAGGCACAATACGATCAGGAGATGTACAAAACACGCAAAGGTTTTGGTCACATCACCGCCCGTGCAGCCGCTCGACATGCGCAGACCGCACAGCCAAAACTGATTTACACAACACATCACGATCCAGATGCAGACTTTGCTCTTGTCGAAGCGATCGCCCGAACAATTCAAGTCCGATCAGGTGTCGAAACGCGTTATGCCATGCAAAACATGACGTTCTAGTCTCTCAAACACATCCCACGGATGTGTTTTTTCTTTTGTGTACAACATGGGTAGATACGGATTACAGATAAATACAGATAGGGATGACGTATCTGAAAAACGCTTTCCGGAACCGAATATCTGCATCTGTATTTATCTGTAATCCGTATCTACTCAACAAAAAAACCTACTTGCGGGAAGTAGGTTAGAAAAGCTTAAGTGTTTCGAGTTCGCGCGCAATGTTTGCACGCGCCTGTGCTTCATAGCGCACACGAAAGTTCGCCGTCGAGAAGATGTATGCACGATCGAGAAACGACCGCATAACTTTGTGTCGACCAGGAATGTACAAGAGATTTGGAATTCGTTTGTACTCCGTACGAATCTGATGTGTATACGCTTCATATACATTCCACGGTTGTCCAAGGATCGACAGATCCACATCGACCATGATTTGCGCGTCGTTTTCACTTGGTGTCTCTGCGTGCTTAGTCGCACGAATGCAGACATCAGCCGTGAGTGCATGATTCATCACCCAACCGCGTGGTTCGATGAGATGATGAACCCTGTCCGCGCTCCGGTCTTCGTTATCTTTGTTTCCAATTTCGTAAAAGAGATCATGAAACCAGATGGCGAGTTCAACTCCGAGAGGATCATCGCATTCGGATCTGATCGACTCAAACTCCTGTAAACACGCCACAATGTGTGCGAGCGTGTGATACTTTCTGTGCGACTCTCCGTAACGTCGTAGGATTTCTTGAAATCCTATTTGTATCGCTACAACATCAAGATTCAAATCTTCGCACAAACGTTTCCATGCGAGCCACAGATCAATCTTACGTGTTTGCATCAAGTACCTCCTTGAATTTGGCGATGACGATCGGAAGAATTTTTGGCGAAACGAATTCCGCAACAAGCTCTTCCCAGTTGTCATATCCCATTGCACCCTTCACCGCGCTTGAACTCACGGATGCAAGCTCGTCCGGCGGACGAACAAAAACGGTTTGCATCTCGTACGTGATTTTTCGTGCGTTGAAAATGCGACGAACCATGTCTTGTGCTTCGGCCTCAACTTGATAATCGTTCAAGCCGCGCACGCCGCGCAAGACCCAGTGTGCATCGATGTTCATCACAAAGTCGTGCAAGTATTTTGTTCCGCAAAACGCAACCTCCACATTCGGAAGATGCGCCGTGCATGCACGAATTTGCTCTATGCGTTCTTCGATCGAAAACATGGAGCTCTTTTTCTTGGTCGGATTGATCGCAACCGCGATCACAAGTTTGTCGAAGAGTTTCGATCCTTGTTCCGCAACCCACAGATGACCTTTGGTAAACAGATCGAATGAACCTGCGTAAACACCAACCGTGTGACTCATGATTTTTCTCCAACGAGTTGAGCGTGCAAATCCTTCACTCGACGCTCGAGCTCGGGAAGGGAACAGAACGTGTCGATCACATGCGTCGCAAGCGCGATCTTTTTTTCTTGCGGCCATTGCTTTGCAACGCGCGCATCAAACTGCGCACGTGTCAGATTCGGACGTCCCGGAATTTCACGTGCAAGCACGCGACGAAGTTGTTCTTCTTCATCACATGCAACGACGATAATTTCGCGCAGATCGATAAAATATTTTTCCGCACCTACTTCAAACAAGATTGCGTTTTCTATGACATGAATCTTTTCCGGCTGTTTTCCAACGCGAAACATTATTTCCGCCATGACATGCAAAGCCGCAAACGATTCAAGTGTTGTGCGCTTTTCATCATCTGCAAAAATCACTTCACTGATTGCCCCAATCTGTGGCACACCATCAATATACACATGTCCGCCGATCAAAAATCGCACATAGTCACGTACAAATCGTTCGTTCAGCATCTCTCGCCAGATGAGATCTGTGTTGTACACAACCACATCCGGAAATTTCGCGAGCAATTCCGCGACAGTACTTTTCCCGCAACCCATGTTACCCGTGAGGCCAATCATACGAGGGTTCATCTTGTTTCTCCTCTGAAAGGCACAATGCCCGTCGAAGTGTGTAATGAGCGATCCTGAATGGAACACTATCGATTTTCACCAAAAAGTCAAGGGGGGCAACAGAAAAAACAACTGTCTAGCAGTTGTTTTTAATCACTTCAACAAGCTCGGGAAAATCCGTCGCGTGAAAATGTCCGCGATCATTAAACGAAATGAAATGTGCGCTCGGTAATTCGTGCATGTAAGATTCTGCGTTCGCATAAGGAACGATCTCATCGTCTTTACTCTGGAAGAGATATATTTTTCCCGCCTGCTCTTCAAGTTTCTTCAACGGAAGTTCGAGAGCAAAATCTGCAATAGTCTCCTTTGATGTATCAAACGGTGGAGCAACAAGAAGCGTTGCAGAAATACGTTTTGGAAATGTTTCTTCAGACAAATATTTTGCAAGAAAAATTCCGCCGAGGGAATGTCCAATCAGGATCACACCGTCTTGTATAAATGGAATATGTTTCTCAAACCAAATTTTCCACTCAAGATATTTTGCATTGTTCGCATTTGGCATGCGCGGTTGAATCACATCAAAGTCATTTCCAAGCGTATCTTTAAGTGATTGATTCCAGCCCTTAAAGGTTGCACGGGATAGATCCAAATCAATCGATCGAAGATTCTCAAGATACGCTTCATATGCATGAAAAGCATCACCACCATGAATCGTAAATACTTGTTGTTTCATATGCAATCGATCATAACATTGATTGACAGAAATCAAAAAAACAATTATATTTACCCTGGTTTTACTGCCTGTTTGTTCAGGAATAAAAACAGAAATTTTAACCACATGGCCTGGTAGCTCAGTTGGATATCGCTTCGCTGATATTGCGTCGCCTCGTTCAGGAACAAAAAAGATAGATTTTAAATACCCTGGCCCGATAGCTCAGTTGGATAGAGCAGGGGACTTCTAAGCCCAAGGTCACTGGTTCAACTCCAGTTCGGGCCACCAGATTTAAAATCTATCTTTTTTGTTCCCTCACTCCAGCTAGCAATAGAGCAGGAGACTTCTAAGCCCAAGGTCACTGGTTCGATGTGTGAATGAGTGAGCGTAATAATCAAATTCGATTTGATTATTACCGAGCGAATGAACGCAATATGACGAAGTCATACTCCAGTCCAGGCCACCATAAAAATCTTTCGATTATATCGAAGGATTTTTTGTTTCTTTATACATCACCTGTTTTGTTCCGTCCCAAATCATTTCAAAAATAAATCGAAACGTTTGTGCAAGCAAAGGACTTGTAATAATCGTTCCAAAAATAGGTTCACTCAAGGTAATTAATGCGATGTGATCATTCCATACCAAAATATCTGTTGGAAAGTCTGTATACTTTTCGGGCAATATTTTAAAGGTGTACAGCTCTTTGAGAATCTCTTGTGTTTCTTTTAATCCAACCTGTTGCGATGAATTTGTGATGAGATCAAACACCATGACATGATTGTCCTTAAGTACTTTTTCAAATGCTAAAAAAAATTTAGGGTCCTGTTCCGCAAGCTTTTTTGTTGAACCAATCGCAAATAATTTATCTGTTTCCATTGCCTGCCAATAAATCTCTTTTACCTGTTCAAAACCATCATAAAACCGAATCTTCGGTTTATTCTTTTGTGTTGCATGAAGCGCACGCAAATCCGGCAAAAGCCGTTCGATCACTTCTTGTTTTTTTTGAATGGATCGCAAAAGTGCTTCTGGATCCATTGCGATATATACTTTACGATTATTCTTTTCTTGTTGTTCAATCAATCCATTCTCTTTTAAAGAGCCTAAGATGTTATAGCAGTTCGTGCGTGCAATGCTGGTACCTTTTGCAATTTCCGGAGGCGTCGAAAGACCATTTTCAAGCACATACAAATAAACCTTTATTTCAGATTTGGTCAGATTTAATCCGAGCAGTTCTTGTTCTAATGCCATACAAAAAATTAGTGTCAATCAAATTTATACCATATTTTAATTTTAAATGCAATAAATCATGATAATGGTATTAAATACGATATATACATGATTGACAAATACGTCAAAAAAGGGTATCCTGTACGGTTATGAATCACATAACACCCACAAGGAGAAGAGATGGAAATGACGATTTACGAAGACGTTGCACATTCAATGTACCCAAATAAAGTGGAAATCATTCCGCTTTCTACACGAACCGGCGTTTTCCTTCTACGCATAAAGGAAATTCCAAATTTCGCGATTCTTCTATGGTCTGAAGCTTGGCGAGACGCAACGTCTAAAATCTTCATAAAACCGGCTCCAGAATACGAAGAAACATCACATCGAAAATACTCAGTAGTCTGCATTTGCTGCATCCCATCTTTATTCACCGGAAAATACGCAACTAGTTTGGAAGAGCAAAATGAAATACGAAATGATTTCAACACAGAATTATTTCAAGAGCTCGACAAAGTATGTCTCGCACAGGGAATCACAACTGTTTTCATTCGACACAAAATGAATTTATGTACAGAAATTGTGCAATTTGAAGATTATTCATTTCTTCTGTCTGTCCTGTGCAAGGTTTGCACGGGTTCTAGAGTATTTGAGGCAATGAAGTTTGTTGCCAATCAGGGATGCTGGAGAGGGAATTGTTAAAAAGGAAGAGTCCTCTTGGCGTAAACATTGAGAATACATTCTCTTGTTTGCGCTTTTTTTTATAAAAAATTCTTCACAAAAAATACACGAGTCTCGTGTATTTTTTTATTGCTCCGATAGGGATTTTGAAACAAAATCTGCGGCGAACTCAGCGGCTTTCTCAGGCTCATCTCCACGATATCGCGCAACGGCATATGCCGCCACAAAACGATCTCCGGCTCCAAGTGCATGTGTCACAACAACGGGTCTCACAGGGATTTGATATGCAATACCTTTTTCCCAAACCGTAACGCTCTGTGATCCTCGTGTAATGATAAGCTCGCGTTGTTTTTGTTCTTCGCGTAATTGCGCCGGAAGTTTTTCAAACTCTTCTTCTGTAACTTTTACACAAGAAATTTTTTTCCAAACTTCTTGAGAAGAAATCTCTTCTTTTCCCTTTGCACTTCGTAAATACCCTTGAAGATCAACAAGTGTGAATCTGATTCCTTCCGGCAAATCTTGTAGAGCAAATTCTTGATCGACTGTTGAAACAATGATCGCATCTGCTTGGATTCTTTTTGGAATCAGAATCGGCTTTACCTCAACCAATTTTCCTCTTTCTTCACCATCGATGAGCGCAATGGAAACAATCGCCGGCTTGCTACCTGAATAAATAATCGGTTCAACAGAAAGCGAACGTAACGCATTTTGAATGTAATAAGCGGGTCCGCCCGGGAGAATCGAGGTTGTTCCATTTCGTTCAAAGTGATCTTCTGCAAAACTTGCAATGACAACAATGGACATATTATTTTTTTGTTTCTACCCATTTTTCTATAAATTGTGCATATTGCTCAAGCCCCTTTAAAGAGACCCATTCATTTTCTGAATGCGCGCCACCACCAAGCGGACGCATAATAATAACAGGGATGTTATGTGCGGAAAAAAAGCGTGCATCGCAAGAAGAATGGTAGCGTTCTAATGGCAGCATTTTTCCAAGAACATCACGGGCACAAGATTGTAAGTCACGAATGAGAGATGCATCATGGCAAAGCGAAAACGGCTCTGCATGTTTAAGTGTGCGCACGGTTGATCCAACAAAACATTTTTTGATTCGACGTAAAATATCCTTTTGGGTATCTGCGGGTACATATCGGATATCAATTTTTACAGTCACTTTATCGGGAATTTGATTTCCCGCTGTTCCGCCATGAATCATTGTTGGAACAACCGTTGTTTTCCATGACGTTTTATTTTTTGATTCTGGAAACATTTTTTGCAGTGCAATAATTCCTTGTGCCGCTTGCGTCATCGCATTTTTCCCTTCCCATGGTCTTGATGCATGCGCCGTTTTTCCAAAAACTTCCACCTCAACAAAGAGCACACCTTTTTCTTCCGTCACAAGAGTAAATGCATTTCCACCATCTGGATTAAATACAATCTTTGGGAGTTGATGAAGATTATCTTGAACAAATTGACCCGTTCCTTCTGCACCACCACGTTCTTCATCTCCCGTAATAAGTAATCCAATAGATGCTTTTGGATTTTTTTTAAGAATATTTTTCATGGCAACGGCAAGAGCGGCAGTTGGCCCTTTCATATCATATGTACCGCGACCATAAAGACGATCTTCTTTTTGTGTGCATCGAAATGCTTTTGCTGTTGCGCTTACAACATCCATGTGTCCCATCAAAAGAATCTGTGGCATCTTTATTCCTTTTGGAACAAACAACACAGATAACACGTTTGATTTTTTTGAATCTCGTCGTTCAACACATTCACCAAAAAACTGCGAAAAAAGATCGGCAGTTTTTTCGATCTCACTTACGTTTGCATGAATACTTTCGCACTGAACAAGTTGTTTTGTAAGTTGTTTAATTTTGTTGATCATAAAATTGAAGGTTTAAAAAAGGCGAGTCAGTTTGTGTGACCCACCTTAGACGTTCTTCATGCGCGCAAGAAGAAGGAAGGCATCATGAACGCCGAGTGATTGTTGAAAAAACAGACGAATGTTCTCATCGCGACACAAGTGATAATCGGCCGAACTCCGATCTTCATGGTATACATTGCGTGCAATAAGCAAATCCCTCTCGAAATGCGTTCCGTGTGCTAATTCCACAGCAATTTTCTTCTCACGTTCCGCGGGTGTATGCAATGGTTTTGGCAACAATTCTTTGCCATGAATCCTTTGCCACGTTTCGTAAACACGCGGATTCTGAGTTCGTGTTGCGTGCCAATCTGGCTTGTGACGTACAAGACCGATCTCAAGCAACTTCCTGTAAAAACCATGCGATCGATAGGAGTGATCTATGATTGTTCCGTGACGGAACAAACACACTTCTCCATTATCAAGAAAGATGGGCATGCAGACAGCAAAAGCAACGGTAAATTCTCCATCAAGCAAAAGATCGACATGTGCATCTAAAGATGCACACAAACGCGAACGTATTTTTTCCCTCGTGGCGCCTGGTGAATACCACGTGAATAGTTGGTAAACTTGTTCAACAAGCTTATCAATCTCATCTTTATTACAAAAAGCCGGAATGATCATTTCATGTTGAATGTCCATGATCTTTTTCCTTTGGATGCTTGAAGCGAACCATTCATTTTCCTGCAAAATGTCATCAGGACTAAATAGATCTTACCTAAGCGTTCACATATAAGTCAATAGAAATAAGCATGATTATTCCTGTTTCTGTATATCACTTGACGGCAAAACCAAAATTACACATACTGTGATTATCCTATGCAAATCGTAACTTCTAACAACTGGTGGCTTTCTGTCATCTCACCTGTGAACCGGTGGTAGTGGTTATTAATGCCAAAAAACTACTCCCGTGTTCGGGAGTTTTTTTGTTCTGGTTGAATGTGTCTTTTTAAAGATTCGCCAACACCAGCACAAAACGCTCCTTTCTACCCTCGTAAGAAACGCTGGCTCTTACACGGAGGAATTCATGTCAGACGAAACCTTCATCAAAAATGTTTTGAAACTTCATGCATATCAGAACATTCCGCTTTCGTACGAAGATGCCTATGAGCTTGGTTGCTATGCCTTGAAAGGCTGTCATGGCGACACAGATGCACAGATCCAATCGATCGTGGCCCTCTCGGCTCTTCACACCAAAGCAACGTATGCATACCGACCCGGTCGGGATGGAACTCTTCCGCAAAATGCGGCCGAGCAAATCGCCGGCATCTGCGCGGCAATTTTTGAACATGACATCGGAGCCTCCGAGTTTGGTTTCTTGAAGCCGAACGTTCCGTATGTGATGGACAATTGCGGCATGGGAGGCGATCTCATTGTGACCGCAAATGTCTCGACGATCGCTGCGTTCATTGCGGCTGCCTATGGCATCCACATGTGTAAACACGGCTCTCCGGCAAATGCGGACAAAGGACACTACGGAAGTTCGGACTTCATTGAAGTCTGCGGCATCAGCACCGTGAAAACACGTGAGGAAGTCGAAGCCTCGGTTGAACAAACGTGCTTCGGCTACACGGAAGCGTTGGATCAGCACTACAAACGCATCCACATGCAGACACACAATGTAGCAAAAGTGCCTCACATGAACGACATCATTGGTCCGATCACGAACCCTGTTGATCCGAAACTGATGACACGACGTGTCCTTGGTGTGAATCACCTGATTCCCGTCGAGATCGTTGCGGAAGTGTATCGCATTTTGAATGAGCGCGGCATCACCAACATGGAGCACGCGATCATGATGCGCGGCTTCGGGGATGTTTACCAAGGCGCAGAAGGCATGGACGAGTTGTCCATCTGCAAAGGTGGTACCGACATCGCTGAACTTCTTCCGTCTGGCGAAATCAAAAAACGCCACATTGAGGCAAGTGCATTTGGACTGACACCCGTTCCTTCAGCGTCGATCTCTCCACCTTCCGATGTGAAGAAAGGGGACTTCTCACTTCAGATCCTTGAAGGCAAGGTCAATGGACCCGCGCTGCAAATGGTTCTTGCGAACGCCTCTTTGCTTCTTTACTTGGCAGGTCACTCGAACAATCTTCGTGATTGCTATGAGCAAGCGAAGGAAATTCACACAAGCGGTCTTGCAACGAAAAAGCTGCGCGAAGTTCGCTTGATGCTCCCACGCTAGGCGCACACTCCCTGGATAGTACAACGCGTACTATCCTTTTTTCTTTTTTTTCTCTATGATGAAAAAACTATGTCCTACAAATTTTCAACCATCTTTCACAAATCACAAAACGTCACCATTGGTGCCGTTCATTTTCCACCACTCCTTGGCTATAAAGATTTTCCAGGATACAAACTCGCACGCACAAATGCATTGAAAGATCTGTCAGCATTTCAAGCCGGTGGTTTTGATGCAATCATTTTGGAAAATAATTATGACATCCCCCACACAGAGTTTGTGGATCCGAGCATTATTACTTCCATGACTTATCTCATTGAAAAAATTCGCGCACAAACAAAACTTCCTCTTGGTGCAAGTGTTTTATGGAACGATTACAAGACAGCACTTTCTCTTGCAAAAACACTCAACCTTCAATTCATTCGCGTGCCTGTCTTTGTTGATAACGTAAAAACAGCTTGTGGAATCATTGAGGGCGATGCAAAAAAAGTGATCGCGTATCGCAAACTCATTGGCGCAGAACACGTAGCGATTTTTACAGACATTCACGTAAAGCACGCCGAGCTTTTGTCAAAAAAAACGATCACACAATCTGCAAAAGCTGCAATAAAATCCGGTTCCGATGGATTAATCATCACAGGAAAATGGACCGGACAAGCACCTGATCTGAATGAACTCGCACGCGTGAGAAAATCTGTTGGAGATTTTCCAATCATTATTGGAAGTGGAACAGATGCACAGAATGTAAGTGCACTCTTCCAATTTGCAAACGGAACGATTGTAAGCACGGCGCTTAAAAAGGGAACAGCAAAAAAACAAGAAGTAAACGTTAAGGGTTACGATCAACGAATTGATAAAGTGAAGGCAAAAAAATTCATCCAATCTATAAAAACAAAACGGGTTTAATCAACCTGTTTTTTGTTTGCGTCCATTTCATTTCAAAATTGACATCAAATATTTGAACGCGTAAAACAAAATGGGCATATACATTTCAACCTGCCCAAAAGAGGATTCAATGAAAACTGTCCTTTTCGTTTGTTTGGGAAACATTGCACGTTCCGTGATTGCCGAACATCTCTTGCGAAAAATCCTGATCGAACAAAACATCTCCACGGGGATCCAGGTTGATTCCTGTGGACTACAAGGCTCTGCCGGAACAACACCGACTCAATTCCCGAATATCTCTGGCTATGTTTCGGAATATGCCGCAGCACATCCTGTTCTCGAGCGTTTCGGAATCGACGTCTCGGAACATGTCGCAACATCGATCAATCTTCACGCGGTGCGTACAGCGAACATCGTCATTGCCATGGACGTGTCTGTTCTTTCAAAAGCACCGAATTCGCTCTTCAAGCAATTCCCCGAAGAGCGTTCAAAAATGCGGCTGTTCACAGAGCTGTCTGGGGAGCAATCCGACATCGTAGATCCTTATGGAAACACGGATGAGAACCGATACGTCAAAATTGTCAGTGAGATCGATCACATACTACGCGCGCACCTCAATACGCTTCTTACATGGATCAATCATCCCTGAAGGATTGACAAAGAAAAGAAAAACGCCTACCTTCCAAGCAGTGGAACCAACGGGGTTCTTTGCCCTTTTTGAGGAGAACGTCATGGAACAAAGAGTTATTCTCTCTGGAATTCGCCCGACAGGTATTTTGCACCTCGGTAATTTACTTGGTGCCATGCGCCATTTTGTTGAGCTCGCAAAGGATCCAAAAAACTTTTGCATGTACTTTATTGCAAACCAGCATGCACAGACAACCGGCATGGATCCGGTCTCTGCGGCAGAAATGCAAAAAGAATTACTCGGCATCGTACTTGATTTCATGGCATGCGGACTGGATCCAAATTCGGACAACGTCTTGCTGTATGCACAATCAAGCATTCCGGAAACAAGTGAACTCGCGTGGATGTTGAGCTGTGTTGCAACGGTGAGTGAACTCATGGGCATGCACCACTTCGCAGAAAAACGTGAAGCTCTGAAAACGGGATCTGACACAGCAAGCACAGGTTTGCTCACGTATCCCGTACTCATGGCCGCAGACATTCTTGGACCAAACGCACACCTCGTGCCCGTTGGCGCAGATCAGCATGAACACGTTGAACTCGCACGCTCTCTTGCGCGCAGATTCAACAATCGGTTCGGTGTTGAACATTTTCGCATTCCGGAACTCCTCGAAGGACCTGGTATTCGTGTCCCGGGTCTGAAAGGCCAAGGCAAGATGGGGAAGAGCGAACCAAAAGGAACACTCAGTCTCCATGATTCACCAGATCTGATCCGCACAAAGATCAAAAAGGCAGACAAGCGTTTGCCAGACAATCTTTCTACAGGAGAAAAATCTATCGAGCCACGCATTGAAGATCAGCCCGGCATACCAGAAAAGTGTCGTGTCTATTTGCTTCATGCACTTGCATGCAATTCCGCTGCGGAAGAAATGGAAATCCAATTCGGATGCAGAAGAGGCACACTTCGTTGCGGCGACTGTAAGCACATGCTTGCAAATCGTATTGTCGACATGCTCACCCCCATTCAAGAGCGTCGTCGCGAATTGAATGCGCAAGGCGGCGAAAAACTCGCGCTTGAAATCTTGCACGAACATGGCAAGCGAGCCCGAGCCATCATCGCACCAAACGTTCAGGCCATTAAAGAACTCACCGGAATTCCGACCTACTAACCAACCTACCACCCCACGAAAGCTAGGGTGGTTTTTTCTTGACAACAAAAGTCTTTAGGATCAAGCTCAGATCGGTTCTTTTCCCCTTTACATCGGAGGTCCCAATGAGTCCCATCAAGACAGAGGAAGACTGGCGATGGCCCAAAAATGGTCAAAATGAGGTGGACCCACAAGATTCCATCTCAAATATTGCCGATTTGTATCATTCTGAAAAACCGCCCGTTTGCTACCCAGGCTCTTATCTTGATTTTGACCCCGAAGCACAAAAAGTGATCCTTGACGTTCTCCAAAAAAATCCAAATCTCATTGGAACTCACACCCATTTCATTACGATGAATGGTGCAAGAGTGCCAAAAAAAGGTGAGGGTGGATTTGAAGCAACCCAACAACTTGAAGCCCGTGTTATTTGGATGATTGGCGGCATGGTTGGTGGAACTCCGGAAACGATCGATGGTCTTTTTTGCGGCGGCGGCACAGAAGCAAATTTGCAAGGCATGTACATTGGCCGCAACTGGCTTCGCAGCAATTGTTTGGATCCGCATCAAAAAGGGATCGTTATCTTAACGACACCTCTCATTCATTACTCCGTGATCAAGAATGCTGATATTCTGAACATTGGAAATGGAAAATTCGAACGGTGCATGGCGTGCGGAAATCTTCATCGCTTTGAATCAGATCCTTCTGGAACTGGTGTAACGTTTGTTGGCATGAATGATTCATTTGAAATGGACATGGGTGATCTTAAGCGCGTATTTGCAGACAAGTACGCACAAGGATTCCGCCGTTTCATGATCGTGCCGACCGTTGGAACAACGGACGCGGGTTCCATTGATCCCGTTGCGGACATCAGTCAGTTTATTGACGAGGTTCACACAACATCAGAAGCACGCGTTTACATGCATGTGGATGCATCCTTCGGTGGCTTTACGGTCCCGTTTGTCAATCCAGACTTGCATATCGGATTTGAAAATCGACACGTCATGTCCATGACGCTCGATGGCGATAAAATGGGGCAACTGCCGTATCCTGCCGGTGTTTTTCTTTGTCGCAAAGGACTCACAGACTACATTGCACGCGAAGTCAGTTATGTGGAAGGGAATCAAGATGACTCCGTCTCTGGTTCGCGCACCGCATTACCAGCCGCGCTTGCATGGCATCAGTTCAAAAAAAACGGAACAGAGGGTCAACGACGCCATGTACAAGCCTGCCTCGATGCACGCAATGCACTCGCCCACAAACTCAAGACCGAGCTCGGTGATTATGTTGGAGTGATGCCATACTCGCCCTGGATCAATCTTCTTCCGATCAAGATGCGAGCAATCGGATCGCCCATCACACAACATCTGAAAGAGGGCGGCTTGCTTGCCCCATTTCAGATGCGCAAAGATTTTATTCCGCACGAACCACTCAACATCATGAGTTGTCCGGACACGGTCTACAAACTCTGCATCATGCCGCACCTGTTGGGCACAGGCACACTCGACACATTTGTCGAACTTCTGAAACAAACTCTGCGCTCTTAAACCATTCACCCGATCCATTCTGGATCGGATTTTTTGTACAAAAAAACTGATCATGAAGATCAGCAGAATCGATTAGGTTTTTCGTTCGCCTTTTGCAAGCAAAGTAACGATACAAACACCTGAAATTGCCAGAAAAATGGCGAAATAATGATTCCAATCGAGAGATTCTTCAGGTGTGAAAAACCATGAAACAGGAATCATTCCTAAAAAAAGCAAAAACATGGGGCGTAAGTTATCTAAGATTTCAGTAATCTGATAACTAAGTTTGTCTCTCACAGTATTTGAGATAATCGAACTCGCAGCGGTTGGCATAATACCCAAGTAGACAAGTGCTGCCCATTGGTTAGGCGTTGGAAATTGCGGCAAAGAAAATCCAGACTCATACATCATCCAACAAAAACCAAATACACTTGCGCCAGCCATGGTGGATGCAACCATATCAACCTGAGGAATTGAAATCGAACGTTTCACCCACACATCGAATAGACCCCGCGCAGCACTGGCAATCATCGAAATAACCGAACCAGCAAGAGCTGCA
>Ga0208953_1001062_pt1 | contig 18500 bp, 19 predicted proteins | sample RifOxyB2_FD_184033 | JGI IMG/M metagenome (GOLD analysis project Ga0208953, IMG submission 184033) | Groundwater microbial communities from Rifle, Colorado - Rifle Oxygen_injection B2 (SPAdes) | ecosystem: Environmental > Aquatic > Deep subsurface > Groundwater | place: USA: Rifle, Colorado... | reverse complement strand
GGTATCAAAGCATGGCGCAAATCCGAGAAACTTGCCTCAAAGAACAGGGGCGTGAAAACCAGGATCCGCGACGTCGCTAAAGAATTCGGCCTTTTGGCCGCGAAAAAGGACATGGACAACGCGCAGAAACTTCTGCCCAAGGTCTATGCACTCCTGGATAAGGCCGCCAAAACCGGCACTATTCACTGGAAAGCGGCTGCGAGGAAGAAGTCACGGCTGGCCCTGCGCATTAAAAGTATCGCTGATAATCCTTCCGTAAAATAATCTTTTGCCTTTAAAAGACAACAATTACCCCGTGCCGTATAAACGGCACGGGGGGTAATTCCTTAATTGCGGTTCGTTATTTCAAATATTAACTGCTTCACTAAAAGCTTGGGGTCCCTGCCTGAAGAGGATTTAAGCAGGGCCTCCACTTCCAGGCAGCGGTTAAGGTGCCGGGAAAGTTTTTCCAGCGGGAAGGCCTGTGCGGCGTCCAGCAGCCTGCGGTAATAGCCCGGGTTCATGCCCAGCGCGTACGCGCCGTTCTCGCCCGGCCCCGCGGCAGCGGTCTTCTTTACTTTCAGCAGCTTTTCAATGATGTAGGCGATGCTGACGGCTATGCCTACCGGTTCCATCCCTTCGGTCATCATCTTGTCGGCTATTTCCGAGGCCAGCGGCCCGTTCTTCGCCTGCATCGCGTTGGAAAATTCAAAGGGGGTCAGCGTCCGGGAAAAACCGGCGGATTCCATGATGTCTTCCGGCTCCAGCTGCTTTTTGCTGCCCTGTCTCCAGATGGAAAGTTTGGCCGTCTCCTGCTTGATGGTCGCCGCGTCCGAAGAACACATTTCAGCCAACAGTATAAGGGCTTCCTCCGATACGCGCATTCCTTCTTTTTCCAGCAGCCTCTTTGCGTAGGCCGAGGCTTCAGCCGCCTCCAGCGGGGCGAAATGCACCAGGGCCGCGGAATCCGGAAGATTCTTTACTATAAGTTCGGCCGCGTCGGTTTTTTTATCAAGCATGATGACCAGCATTGCGGCATCGGAGGGGGTTTTTATGTAGGCCGCCAGTACCGCCGCCGGTTCTTTCTTAAGCTTCTCCGCGCCTTTGAGAAGGATCAGGCGTGTGCCGGTCATCAGACCGGGTGTCATGGCCGCGTTTATGAGGTCGTTTATGTCGGCTGTTTCGGCGTCGTATTCCGAAAAGTTAAACGCGTCGATCGCGAAAGAAGCCAGAAGCTTTTTTACAGCGTCGTCCTTGAACGAGCGTTCCTCTCCCGCGAGGCAGCAGACGGGCCTGGTTTTTTTACCGGCCCATTCTTTAACGATATCAGCGGGAGAGAGCTCGGTCATGGGGTCATTTGTCCCTGAACGGCCGGCGTGGAAGCCTCCACCGCCGGAGGCATGTCCTGCGGGATCTTCTTCTGCGAGGCGCTGCTGGCGGCGCCAAAACCTTTCACCGTCCGCATGACGATGTTCTTGGCCAGGATCTCCCAGAGGGATTCGCGGGCCTGTTCTTCGGTCATGCCTCCGGGCAGCGTGGAGGCGGAATACATTTTCACGGCCTGCAGGGCCGGTTCTTCCCAGAGGTAGCGGTTGGCGCCCTTGTCCAGGAACCGCACGGAGACCAGGACGTTAAGTTTATACACGGTGGGCACCAGATTTACGTCGTACTGGATGGGAGTCAGAATATAATGGCTGATCTCCGCCACGACCACGCCCTGGGCCGCGTTTTCCTGCGCTATCGCGTACTCCCCGTTTTTCAGGAATTCGTCTATGGTTTTAAGCGTGAGTTTTTCCTCAAGGCCGAACTGCGGGGTCTTATTGGTGAAGGGCCTGACCGCGATGCGTTTGATGTACTGCGGAAGCTTCTGCTCCGCCGGCCGGTACGTGACATCGGAACCGGAACAGGCGGCGAACGCCATTACCGCCAGAATCGTAAAGATATGTTTTTTCATATAATTCCCCCTTATCTGTCGCACCCCGCGCTAAATACAAGCGTGGGGTGTTTTACTTACACTCCGCCGGATATTTACGCATGCTCTAATGTTACTTCGCCACAATATTGACCAGCCTGTTGCGTACCACTATGATCCTTTCCTCTGTTTTCCCCCGCAGATACGCTCCGGCGGCTGCGCGCGCCATTGTTTTCAGCGTTTCCTCATCGGCGTTTTCTCCGGTATAGATCTTGGCTTTCACTTTCCCGTTGATCTGCACCGGTATTTCCAGCTGCCTTGAGGATAGTACCGCCGGGTCCGCCGCTGGCCAGGCGCGGGTCATTAGGCTTTCACTTCCGCCGGCCATTTCCCAGAGCTCATCCGTGATATGAGGCGCTAAAGGATGCAGAAGCGTCAGAAACGTTTCCAGATCCTCGCGTCCGCGGGTTTCCTTTTCAGTGAGCTTGTTATGATAAATCATAAGGGCCGAGATGGCGGTGTTGAATTTGAGAGCCTCAAAGTCTTCCGTGACCTTGGCGATAGTCTGGTTGCGCAGGAGTTCCAGTTCTTTGTCGTAGTTTCCTCTTTCGGTAGTTTCGGACGCGGCCCAGACCCAGACGCGCCGTAAAAAGCGGTGGACGCCCTCTATGCCGCGCATGTCCCAGGGCTTGGAATCTTCCAGGGGGCCCATGAACATCTCGTACATCCGGAAAGCGTCGGCGCCGTAGCGCTTCACTACCTCATCCGGGTTTATCACGTTCTTCTTAGACTTGGACATTTTTTCCACCACCGGCTTTATCTCTTCCCCGTTGTATAGAGGGTCCAACCCGGTTTTGATGGAGGCCGCGCCGTTCTCGCTGATATTCAGCTCGTCGTAGCTGCGGTAAACTCCTTTTGAATCGCGGTAAGAGTAGGAGAGTATCATCCCCTGGTGCACCATCTTTTTAAAAGGTTCCTTGCTGGAAACATAGCCCAGGTCGTAAAGAACTTTATGCCAGAAACGCGCGTATAAAAGATGGAGGACGGCGTGTTCCGCGCCGCCGATATACAGGTCCACCGGCATCCAGGTCTTCTCGGCCGCGGGATCTATGAAAGCTTTCTGGTTCTTCGGATCTATGAAGCGCAGGTAATACCAGCAGGAGCCGGCCCACTGCGGCATGGTGATGGTCTCGCGTTTTCCCGGTCCTCCGCACTTGGGGCACTTTGTGTTTACCCAAGCTTCCACACCGGCCAGCGGCGATTCCCCGGTCCCGGTCGGCAGATATTTTTCCACTTTCGGGAGCAGGAGCGGCAGCTGGTCTTCGGGGACCGGTACGACGCCGCATTTTTCACAGTGCACCAGAGGGATGGGTTCACCCCAGTAGCGCTGGCGCGAGAAAAGCCAGTCCCTGAGCTTAAAATTAACTTTGGCTCGTCCCAGGCCCTTTTCCTGGAGCCACGCCGTCATTTTTTTTACGGCCTCCGGGGTTTTGAGGCCGTTTATCAGTTCGGAATTAACGGAGACGCCGTCGTCGCAGAAAACCTTGTCGGCCGGAGCTTCGCCCGTTTCATGGGCCACTACCTGGATTATCGGGAGGCAGTATTTCTTAGCGAAATCCCAGTCGCGTTCGTCGTGCGCCGGAACGGCCATGATGGCGCCGGTGCCGTAGGTCAGCAGAACGTAATCCGCTATCCACACCGGGATCTTTGCGCCGTTGAGCGGGTTCAGGGCGTAAGCGCCGGTGAAAACTCCGGTCTTATCCTTTTCCAGTTCGGTGCGTTCCATATCGGATTTGCCGGCCGCCGCGGCTATATAGGCGCTGACCGCGGCGTTCCGGTCCGGGGCGGTTATCTCGGGCACCAGCGGATGCTCCGGTGAAAGCACCATGTAGGTGGCGCCGTAGATCGTATCGGGCCTGGTGGTGAATACGGTAAAGGACCCAGCGGAGCCTTCCAGTTTGAAAGTTATTTCCGCGCCTTCGGAACGGCCGATCCAGTTCTTCTGCATATGCATGGTGGACGGCGGCCAGTCCAGGCCTTCCAGGTCCTCCAGCAGGCGGTCGGCGTAGGCGGTGATCTTCAGCATCCACTGTCTTATCTTTTTGCGTTCGATGGGGGATTCGCAGCGCTCACAGCGGCCCTGGTAGACTTCCTCGTTGGCCAGGCCCGTTTTGCATTTCGGGCACCAGTTGATAGGCGTGGTGGATTCGTAAGCCAGCCCTTTTTTAAAAAGCTGCAGGAAGATCCACTGCGTCCAGCGGTAGTAGTCCGGGGAGGTGGTGTATATCTCTTTATCCCAGTCATAGCTGAAACCCAGAGAGTCTATCTGTCGCTTAAAATTCTCGCAGTTCTTTTTTGTGGTTATTTCCGGGTGTACGCCGGTGCTGATGGCGTAATTCTCGGCCGGCAGGCCGAAGGCGTCCCAGCCCATAGGGTGCAGAACAGCAAAGCCCCGCATCCGCTTGTAGCGGCACAGGATGTCGGATGCGGTATAACCCTCGGTGTGTCCCACGTGCAGGCCGTCGCCGGAGGGGTAAGGGAACATGTCCAGGCAGTAGAATTTTTTCGCGCCGGGACCGGCCGGGGGGGTCATAAAGATTCTGTCCATGCGCCAGGCGGCCTGGCGTTTCTTGTCTATTTCATAAAAATCCGGAATATCCGCTGATCTCACTTTGAAGCCTCCACTCTGTTCGTTGTTCTCACTTTCTGGAATGTTACTCGCATGCCCCGTGCGTTTTTCTCCAATTTATATCCGGCGGGGTTCACGCCTTTGGGCAGCGACAAGATCTTCTCGTTGCGTTTAAAGAACGAGGTGGTGAATGTGGTGCCGTCCGCCCGCTTGTGTTCGCGGAAGTCTTTGACGGCGTAATTAACTTTTATGCGGCTTTTGCTGATGTTCAGGTCAAGGGAGCTGTCGGAACCTTCCGGGGCCTTGAAATCCATTACGACCTGGTTTCCTTCTTCCCTTGTTTGCGGCTCCAGGTCCCGCGCGTCCAGGCGTTCGGAGGCCCATTTTTGATATAGATCGCCGAACTTCTCCTTCCCGGGGCCTTCCTGTTCTCCGAGCTTTTGCTGAAATTGTTCCAGCTTGGCAAAAGGATCCCCGGCGCCGGAAAAGAATTTATCGTTGAATACCGCGTCTAAATCTTTCGGCGTCATGGACTTGGAGGAATTCAGTTTCCGCCGCACCTGCGCGATCAACGCCTCGATATCGCCCAGCGTCTGACGGCTCAGTTCTTCACCGGCATTGGGGTCCGGGGCGCTCTGCTGCGCCCGCGCGATGGGCGCGGAAAAGGCCGCGGCAAATATGAACGCGGTCAGAAGACGTGTCGGAAGTATAAAAAGGTCCCTATATGACATCAATAACGATTTTATCAGATTAGTTCGGATCCTGCAATTAATTGGAGGCTGTGTTACAGCAGTTTTTTCAGGAGGCTTACGGTTTTTATGTTCATTTTGCGGCGCAGGGCTGGAGTGGCATCGTCCATGCCGGAAAGATGCAACGCTCCGTGGGTGGCTAGTATCAGCAGTTCGGTTTCAAGGCTGTGCCCCATTTTTTTTGCCTGGCGGCGCGCAACCGTCAGGCAGATGAAAATATCTCCAAAAGGCGGGTTTTCGCCCGGCGGGATTAAAATGGGTTTGGGATGGTTGAACGCTATGACGTCCGTGGTTTCGGTGCGGGAGAGAAAAACTTTATTAAGATGTTTTATTTCCGAGTCCGCGACCAGGATCAAATTGATCCCGCCCTTGTTTTTTATCGCGGCGTTCCTGACCGCTTTCCTGAGCATCGGTCCGAGTTTTTTTAGGGAAGGCGACGAACGGGTATTAAAAAAAACGGTAACGGTAGTCATGTGCCGGGATTCTCTCTTTCCCAGTCCTCATAGGCCTGCAGTATTTCCGTAACCAGGGAATGGCGGACGACGTCGCGATTAGCGAACTGAACTATCCTTACGCCCTTAACCTTTTTGAGAATATCTTTTATCAGCACCAGGCCGGAGCGGCGCTTCTCCCCAAGGTCTATCTGCGTTATGTCGCCTGTGACCACCACTTTGGATAATCTGCCCATCCTTGTCAGGAACATTTTCATCTGTTCCGGAGTTGTGTTCTGCGCCTCATCCAGTATGATAAAAGAACTTTCGAGGGTGCGCCCGCGCATGTATGCGAGCGGCACCGTTTCTATAACTTCATCCTCGCGCAGGATGCGGAAACTCTCCGGGCCAAGGAGGGTGTAAAAGGCGTCGTAAAGGGGCTTCAGGTAAGGGAGAACTTTTTCAGAGATGTCTCCGGGCAGGAACCCCAGCTTTTCCCCGGCCTCTACGATGGGCCTGGTCAGAACTATGCGCGTGACCAGGTTCGTTTTCAGGGCTTTGAGAGCCGCGGCGGCGGCCAGGAAGGTTTTTCCGGTGCCGGCCGGACCTATGCCCACCACCAGGTCGCTTAAGGCTATGGCCTCCAGATATTTGCGTTGGTTTTCGCCCCTTGGATAGACGGCTTCCCCGAATATGGATTTATAGACCGGCCGTTCGGATAGCGGGCGGAGTTCGCCATACTCCTCGGGCGCGGAGGGTTGGAGTTTTTCCGCGTAGAACTCGTCCAGCAGGTCCTTTAAACGCTTAAGCGCCTTGTCGGCGTTCGATGCCGAACCTTTGACGGTAAGCGTTGCGCCGGTTGTTTCAGGATCATGGTTTACGAAGATGGCGACGCGCAGTTCGCGCTCCAGGAATTTAAGCTGTTCGTCCTGCGCGCCCAGAATGGCGAGAGCCTCTTCGTTGTTCTTTAGCCGGAATTTTTTCGTGATCACAAGAGTCGTCTCTTTTTAACGGCTATTGCCACTTCGAGATGCCGCGCGGAATGACTACGATGCCGTCGGGGTCGATATAATAATGCTGGGCGTCCTGGTCCGGGTTGAAGCCGATCGTTGTTTTCGCTTCCAGCGTGTTAAACCGGTCCATGATAACTTTCTTAAGGCGCGAGCCGGATTTTATTTCGCAGGCGTCCATGATTATGCAGTCTTCAAGCTGGCATTTTTCATGCACTATGACGTCGCTTGAGAGAATGCAGCGCTTGAGAGAGGATTGATTTATGATGCAGCCGTCGGCCAATAAACAATCCTGCAGATTTGACTCTATGATCTTGGTCGGGGCGGTATTATGCTTTGAATCCTGGATGGGCCACAGTTTATTATTCAGGTCCATTTTCGGCTTGGCGCCCAGCAGGTCCATCTGCGCCTGCCAGAAAGCCTCCAGGGTCCCTACGTCGCGCCAGTAATTCTTCTCTTCGTAAGATTTCACTCCGGGCAGTTTCTGATCGTCAAAATTATAGGCGAACAGCCGGTAGCGCTTCAGGATGTTGGGAAGGATCGTCTTACCGAAGTCCAGCGCGGCGGTCTCGCCGGATTCCTCGTGCATGATCTTTACCAGGGCGTCGTAGCTGAAGATGTAGTTGCCCATGGAAGCGTAGATAGCGTTTGGGTTGCCGGGGATGGGTTTGGGATTTTTGGGCTTTTCTTCAAAGCCGGTAACCCGGTTCTTGCCGTCCACTATAATGGTGCCGAACCTGGAGGCCTGTTTGATGGGGACGGCCATCGCGGAGATGGTGACGTCGGCCTTGTTCGCCACATGGAAGTCTATCATCTGGCGGATATCCATGCGGTAGATGTGGTCCGCGCCGAAGATGGCCACCAGGTCGGGTTTATAATCGTTTATAAGGTTCAGGTTCTGCTTGACGGCGTCCGCGGTGCCCCGGTACCACATTTCTCCCAGGCGCATCTGCGGGGGGACCACGGTGATGAAGTGTTCTTTCGTGATGCCGCCGAGGTTCCAGGTGGAGCGCAGGTACTCGATAAGCGACTGGGACATATACTGCACCAGCACATAGTTGGAATAGATGCCGGAATTTATGAAGTTTGAAAGCACGAAGTCGATGATGCGGTATTTGCCGCCGAAAGGGACGGCCGGTTTGGAACGTTCCTTGGTGAGGGGGTAGAGCCGCTCTCCCTTGCCGCCCGCCATTATCAATCCGATTGTTTTCATTTCTCCTCCACCCGTAGTAAAGCGTAAGATGTAAAGCGAAAAAAAGTTGATGCTCGTAAAATAAACCGTAAAACGGGAAAAGTTAATTCGGAAACACTTAAATAACCTTTCACTGTTTCGGTTTGGTGTTCAGCATATCGCGTCCAGGATCTCCCGGAGGTCCCGGCCGATGCACAGGAACACCGGTTTATCCACGGAGGTGTAGTTCTTGATGCGTTGTTCCCGGAGTTCTTTTGTGGCCGAGACCAGCTCATCCAGGCTCCGGGCTTCACGGGTGACGATCATTTCCTGCTCGTCAAGTCCGTGGGATTGGAAAAAATTTTCATGTATTTCCTTGTATTTCGAGATTACCGAGGAACGGCAGGCCAGCAGTTTCTGGCGCTCCTCTTCGGAAAGTTCGTACCATAGGTGGGATTTTACAACCGGGTGGAGGAGCATGAACTTATGCCTGCCGAAAATATCCTTGGGAAGACAGCCGAATTCCAGGTCTTTTTTTAGAGCGTTCGGTTCGTCCGGATGATAGACGCCCAGGTAGGAGTGGGCGGGGTGAAAATAGCGGCCGACACCGACCGAGAAGGTCTTTGCGCAGATATCCTGCAGGTATTCCAGATTGTCGGAGACGCGCCAAAAGAGAATGTCGGAGTCAACCCTGAGCCCAGTGGTCATGTAGGTGCGGAGAAAAACTTTTTCCTGGCAGGCCCCGACCATATTCTCGAATTCCTGTTTTGCCGCGATCTTTTCATTGGAGATCAGCCGCCGGAACTGCGGATCCAGTTTTAAGAAAACAAAACTGGAAAAGACATTAACGGCTTTTTTTGATTTTTCCATCGTTTTTCTCCATTGGCTTTGCCGGCGGTTTAATTTCGGCCGGGGTCTTGCCGGCCGCGGGATATACAGGGCTTATAAAATGAAGGCCGGGTTTGAGGATCTCGGTCTGGGTTTCGGTGGCTAGTCCCGTTTCCACTTCCATGATAAGGTAGGTCCTGCCGAATTTATCGAATAATGCGGTCCTGGGGACAAGTAGCGTATTTTCGCTCCTGCCCACGAACAGATAACCGTCGAACTGCTCGCCTATCTTGATTCCGTCGCGCAGCGTATCTACTTCCAGCCATAGGCGGTTGAAACGCGGCTTGTCCTTTAGGGGAATAAAATTGATAAGCTTCGTTTTGATTTTGACGGTGGCGTTTTTGGCATAGGCCAGTTCGGCGGTCATGCCGGGGGACAAAGCGGAGTAAAGCGGCTCCGTGTTTTTGCCGATAACTATCACTTTTTTGGCTACGGTAAACAGTCTGTCGCCTTTGTTCACCCTGGCCTTTGGGGCCGTATAGATATTGGTCACTATCCCCTGAAAATCGGGTTTAATTTCAAAGTAGTCGTAAACGCTCTTCCAGCGCTTTTCCGTCTGTTTTTTATTCTCTTCGCTGGATGAGTCGAGAAGCGCGGCCATCTCCGTGGAGACCATGCTGGCCAGCACATCGTTTGCCCCCACCAGGTCGAAAAGATCCGACATCACGTTCTCTACGCGGCCGTCGAAAGGGGCGTAGACATCGTAGGTGTCATGGGCCGTGGGAAGTCCGGTCACCCTGGTGAAGACCTCAATATCGTCCTTCATTATTTCCTGTTCCGTGTCACCCACAATAAGAGCGGGTTCGGAGCGGAGGGGGCTGGAGAAAGAGCATAAAATACAGGCGCAAACACATAACTTAAACGAAGCGGAAAATATGGAGGCGGAAAAATAGACGCGCAAAAATGTCGGTATGCGGGGAAATAATAAAAAAGAAAGTAAGTCGGAATTTGTTTTTTTATGTGTCATGGGGCCCTTCCGTCTCATATCTTTTAACTTTTTATGTCCCGTTTTTTCACTTCATGTTTGCTGTAAGCTTCCCAGGTCCAGGGCATTCTGGCCCGGAAGATCCCGGCTATGGCGTTGGCGTATTCCTGTATCTCCGCCTGGGCGTGAGAGTCCATCCTGAGCGACAGGAAATTCATGAGGCTGCGCGCATTCACCGTCCAATGGAACTGTGTGTACTGGGCCACGGGCAGGACCATGCGGGCCATCTCGCGGGCCACTCCGGCTTCAAGGAGGTTGTGGTAAGTCGCGTAAGAGTTTTCCAGAGACTTAAGATAGATATCCAGTAGCCGGCCGTTATCCAGGGTGCCGGACTTGGCGGAGCCCTGACGGTTTATTTTGTCCTGGACGCGGAATTCGGCCGGGATATAAAATTCCTCCGGCACCTCGGTATAGCGCGCGCTTATTTCGTTATAAGAAGCCATGCGGTGGCGCATCCATTGCCTGGCCACAAAAATAGGAAGTTTGACATGGAACTGGAAGACGCTGTGTTCGAAAGGCGAGTGATGCGCGTGGGCCAGGAGGTATTCCACCAGTTTTTTGTCTTTCTCCTCGCCTTTGGATGCGGAGCCGAAGGTGACCCTGGCGGATTCCACCGCCCGCTGGTCGCCGCCCATGAAATCCACGAGCTTGACGAAACCTTTATCCAACACCTTATAGGTGTCCCTGGTCTGTTTTTCCGTAGTATCGGTCATGACACCTCCGCTTGTCGCACCCCGCGCTAAACACATTCGCGGGGCGGATTACACCGGACCTCTCTGTGTTTACCATCTCCGTTCTCCGGAGGGCCATTGAATTTGGCTGCCGCAACTTAAAATTATATACTTTTAAAGTATTTAAAGTCTATTAATAAGGATGCTATGGGCGGGAAAAAAAGCGGGGATTCAAACCTCCGAAGAAGCCGGCGCTTTGAGGATTTGATAAAAATAATGGACATCCTGCTGGGCGAAAATGGGTGTCCCTGGGACCGCAGGCAGACCCATAGGACGCTTTTAAAATATCTTAAAGAAGAGGTCGGAGAAGTGGCTTTGGCGGTGCGCAAAAACGATTGGAAGAATCTGGAAGAGGAACTGGGCGATGTTTTGTTGCAGGTGATCTTTCACAGCGCCCTCGCCCGGAAGGCCGGCCGTTTTTCCATAGCCGACGTGATCGGGGGCATAAACGCCAAACTGGTCAGGCGTCATCCGCACGTTTTCGGAGACAAGAAGCTGTCCACGCCCGCGCAGGTCCTGGTCCAATGGGATAAGATAAAGAAACGCGAGAAAATGAAGAGATGAATGAGACAACGGCTCTTGAAAGAATAACCGCTTTGGGTTTCATGGATTACGCGTGGGTCGCGCTGGCCGTGGCGGTCCTGCTGTTCATCTCCTATTTTAAGGGCAAAGATGAAACTGACACCCAGGATTATTTCGTCGCGCGGCATAAAATACCCGTCTGGGCCGCTACGTTGTCTTTCGTCGCCACGGAAATAAGCGCAATGACCATCGTGGGCGTGCCCGCGACCGGTTTTAAGGAAAACTGGCAGTATCTGCAATTTTTTATCGGCTCCGCGTCCGCCAGGATAATCATCGCCTATCTTTTTATTCCGGCCTTCTACAAATATAACTGCACCAGTATTTATGAGTTCCTTAAACACCGCTTTGGAGCCAACACCCAATACGCCGGTTCGTTCTTCTTTTTTATTACGCGGCTTTTCGCCTCCGGTCTGCGGCTTTACGCCGCTTCGCTGGCGGTGTCGGTTATTATGGGGTGGCCGCTTTCCGGCACGTTGATTTTTTTCACGTGCATAAGCGTCGCTTTTATCGGCTTTGGAGGCATCAAGGCTGTGGTCTGGACCGGGGCTTTTGAGGCGCTTACCTTTTTCCTGGCCGGGTTCGCCGTGCTGGGTTATCTTTACTTTCATATCAGCGGCGGCATGGGCGCTATAACGGATATTGCGGGCAAAGCCGGAAAACTTTCCCTGTTCAATTTAGGGTGGGGACTGAAAGATCCCAATGTGCTGTGGATCGCCATCCTTAACGGTGTCTTCGGTTCCATGGCTGCTTTCGGGACCGACCAGGAGCTCATGCAGCGCCTGCTGACGCTTGAGACCAGGCAGGCCAGCCAGAAGACCATTATCGCGACCATCTTCGCCACTATTCCGCTTCTGTTGCTGTATCTTTCTATCGGCACGCTGTTGTTCGTGTTCTATGCACAGAATCCGTCTCTTCCCCTGCCGGATAATACCGACAAGATCCTCTCGCATTTCACCGTGCAGGTTCTGCCTGTGGGGTTGAAAGGCATTATTTTGATGGCCATTATCATGGCCAGTATAGATTCCCCGCTCAGTTCTCTTTCCTCTTCTTTCGTCACGGATATTTACCGGCCGCTGATCAACAAAACGGGGACGGAGAAGCATTACCTGAGGATCTCACGCATAAGCGTGGCGGCTTTCGGTATAGCGCTGGCCTTCATCGCCTACGCCTGTCGCAGCGCGGAAGGCATGCTCTGGCTGGCCTATAAGGTAAATGGCGTTACAGCGGGCAGCCTATTGGGGGTGTTTCTTCTGGGTTTGCTTACCCGCCGTAGGTCCAATAACGGTAATGTCATCGCGATGTTTATCAGCGCCGCGGTAGCCGGCCTTATGCTTTATCTTTCGGAAACCGGCAGGCTGAACGTCGGATGGAGCTGGATGATAGTGATAGGCACGGCGCTGACTTTTTCTATTGGCTGGCTGTTGGGAGATAAACCGGCTGAACTTCCGCGGATCACGGAGTAATTTGCGAGTATAAAAAAACCGCGGCTTTAAAGCCGCGGTTTTTTTATTTTAAACCGTTTGCGGTTTATTTAGTTGTGTTTGAGGAGCTGATCCTTTCTTTTCTTTATCTCGTCCTCAAGAGATTCGAGTTTTTCCTTGGCTTTTTCCGTGGTATCGTCTATCCAGTCGTTGATCTTAACGCGTGTGTCCTTGCCTTTTGCCGGAGCAAAAAGGATGCCGAGGGCCGCTCCGATCAATCCTCCGATCACGAAAGCCGACACTATCTCTCCGCTTCTGTTTTCTGACATGGTGCCTCCTGAAGCTTAATATGGTTAATACTTGCGCAGCGCCGCAATAGGCACGGTGTGTCTAAAACGGCCAAAATCGCAAATCAATATTCCTATTCTGGTACATTGCGACTATGATTGTCAATACTTGTCATGGGCGCCGCTTTCAGTTATGGAGGCTCCGTAGCGGACCGCATTGTTAAGGTTATACTGTGAGGCTGTTTATTCGGAGCGGATGAAATTGCGGTGTGGGGATTTAATAAGACCGCGGTAAAACCCGAATCTGCCGCGGAGAATCGCCTGAAAAGATTTTGCCGATTCCTTGGCAAGCGCCGCGGTTGATTTAACGGCGCAATTTCGGCGGCCAATTTTATCCTTGAAATCGATAGCTTAATTGAATAATATTATCGAAGGCATGGGCCGGTCCGTCTGATCCGCATAGCGCTGGGTCGGATGAGTATAGCTCTTGTTACGCATGGTCATAGCCCTAAAGCGGCATGCCCAGAGGTCAGATACCGCATAGGTATAGCCTAGTAAAATTCGCTGGAGGTCGTCATGATAGACATAGCCAAGAACATCGCCACCGCTCCAAGACGCACCAAAGCGTCCGTCATAAGAGAACTCCTTAAATTTACCAATAAGCCTGGTGTAATTTCTTTCGCCGGCGGACTTCCGGATCCGGAACTGTTTCCCTATGATTTTATTTCCGAAGCCGTGAACGAGATCATGGCCAAAAAAGGCAGGGTCGCCCTCCAGTACGGCCCCACGGACGGATTGCCGGAATTTAAGGAGGAATTTGTGAAATTCCTCCAGAAATACGAAGGCGTAAACGTTAAACCCGCCAATATTATCGTTACCACCGCCTCACAGCAGGCCCTGGATCTGGTGGGACGGTTGTTTATAGACGCGTCGGATCCCGTGCTGGTGGAGCTCCCCAGCTATATGGGCGGCCTGCAGGTGTTCAAATCCTATGGCGCGGATTTTGTCGGAGTTAAGATGGATGAAGACGGCATAATGACGGACAATCTGGAGGAGCGGCTTCAGTGGCTGAAGGACCAGGACGAACATTATAAGTTCCTCTATCTGGTCCCTGATTTTCAGAACCCGAGCGGCGTGACCCTTTCCGAGGAAAGAAGGCTGAAGGTTATAGAACTTTCCGAGAAGTATAATATCGCGGTCATAGAAGATTCTCCCTACCGGCAGGTTCGTTTCGAGGGCGCGGCCCCCAAGATGATCTATCGTCTGGACAAAGAAACCCGTAAAACCGACAACATTATCTCCTTGTTTACCTTCTCCAAGACTTTCGCCCCGGGCCTGAGGATAGGGGTCATCGTGGCCCACGAACAGATCATCAAAAAGATGGAGATCCTGAAACAGTCGCTGGATCTCTGCTCTTCCAGCCTCAACCAGCTTATTGCCGCGGAATTTCTGCGCACAGGTTATTTTGAAAAGCATATCAGGCTTGTGAACAAGGTTTATAAGACGAAGAAAGATACAATGCTTTCCGCTCTGGAAAAACACATGCCGGAAGGCGTCACGTGGACAAAGCCGGAAGGCGGGCTGTTCCTCTGGGTGAAGCTGCCGGAAGGCATGAGCGCCGATGATATGTTCCAGGAAGCCATAAAAGAAAACGTGGCGTATGTCATCGGCTCGGCTTTCCATTGCGACGGTTCCGGTAAGAACACTATGCGCCTGAACTTCTCCTATGCGACCCCGGAAGATATTGAGGAAGGCATAAAGCGCCTGGCTACCGCGGTAAAGAAAAGGCTCGTGCTCAAATAACAGCTTTGAAGCGTGCCGGGATAAAGACGCGCGAGAATTAATGCGTGGGGCGTTAAAAAACACCTGTAACATCGGCATGATGATGCGCTTGACCCCATGTGCGAATCCCGGCGCCTTGGCATCCCAATAATTGAACTATGAATGACTTCGCCAGAGAGTTCCCGGACAGGCTGAGAGCGGCTGGTGTCGTCGGCGCGGGTGGGGCCGGCTTTCCGGCCTATGTTAAGGCGTCCGGCAAAGCCGAATACGTGCTGGTTAACGCCGCCGAGTGCGAACCTCTCCTTAAAAAAGACCAGAAACTGCTTGAATACCACCCTCAAAAAGTTTTCGACGGCCTGGAGCTCATGATGCGCTCCACCGGGGCGTCAAAGGGCATACTCGGCATAAAGAAAAAACACGAAAAGATCATCAAGCGCCTGGAAGAGATCGCCCGGGCAAGAAAGAACGTTTCAGTGTCCCTGTTGGGCGATTACTATCCCGCAGGGGACGAACAGTGCCTGGTCTATGATATAACCGGCCGCCTTGCGCCCATGGGCGGCATCCCGCTTGATGTGGGCTGCGTGGTATCGAACGTTGAAACCCTTTACAACGCGGCGCTTTCCTATAAAAAACCGGTCACGGAAAAATATATTACAGTGACGGGCGCGGTTAAAACCCCCTGTACCATAAAAGTCCCCGTCGGCATCACTTACGCCGAAGCCATAGAGATAGCCGGCGGGCTTAAGATAAAGTACGCCGCGGGAATAGACGGCGGCCCTATGATGGGCAAAGTAATAACTGATTTCGGCACGCTGGTTAATAAAACTTCGGGCGGGCTTATAGTTCTGCCTAAAGATCACCCGCTTATATTAAAAAAAGCCATGGGCCGTCCCGCTTTCTCCCGAATAGGGCGGTCGGTCTGCGATCAATGCTCGTTTTGCACCGAGTTGTGCCCGCGCTATCTGCTGGGCCACAGCATCCAGCCGCACCGGGCCATGCGGTCGCTGTTGTTTTCCGGCGGCGGGCGGAAGGTCCACAGCGAATATGCCCTTTTATGCTGCGAGTGTTCGTTGTGCAGTCTTTATTCCTGCCCCGAGGGTCTCAGCCCGCGCGATGTGTGCGTGGCCGCGAAAAGCGACCTGCGGGAGATCAAGGTGGGATTTAAAAATTCGGCTTTGAACCTGAATCCGGCCGCCGCGGCGCACCCTGTGAGAGAAGAACGCAAGGTGCCGGTTTCAAAACTTATCAAGCGTCTTGGTTTGGACGATTACAACGTGGATGCGCCTTATCTTGAGCATGAATACAAACCCCGCCGCGTGCGTATACAGTTAAGCCAGCACATAGGCGTTCCATGCTCCCCGATCGTCGGCCCTGGCCGGAATGTGAAAAAGGGCGATGTCGTGGGCGATCTGCCGGCCGACAGGCTCGGGTGCCCGGTCCACGCCAGTATTGACGGAAAGGTTTCAAAGATCAACGACAAATACGTGGAGATAGAGGCGTGAGATCTGTACGCTAAATTAAGGATTCTATGAACAACGCTATAGGCGGGGTGGAACTTTCAAGTATCGCCAAGGGGCTTGAGGCGGCCGACGCCATGCTTAAGACTTCGGATATCACGCTTCTGCTTTCCAGAACAATTTGCCCCGGCAAATATATTATATTGGTCTCCGGCGAAGTGGGGGCCGTTAATGCCGCCGTTTCCGCCGGCGCCGCTAAAGCCGCCCACGCCCTGGTGGATAATTTCGTTATCCCCAACATACATCCGGAGGTCTTCCCGGCCATAGAGGGCACGGCCGTGGTGGGGGAGCTTGAAGCCCTTGGTGTAATAGAATCGTTTTCCGTTTCTACCCTTATAGAAGCCTCCGACGCCGCGATCAAGGCGGGTTCGGTAAAGCTTATCGAGGTGCGTCTGGCCATGGCGCTGGGCGGCAAGGCTTTTGTTACTATGACCGGCAGCGTGGCGGCGGTAGAGACCGCAGTGGCGGCAGGCGCGGCCGTGGCGGGTAAGAAGGGGCTTTTGGTGGAAAAAGTGGTTATCCCTCAGCCGAGAAAAGAACTCCTGAGGGAAATGATATAATCTGCTCTGAGGATGCTTAATCAAATCTTTCCGTTAAAATTAAGGATAAAATTATGAATAAAAATAGAATGCCTATGATAGCCGGTAACTGGAAGATGCATCTTGACGCCAAAGAGGCCGGAGAGCTGGCTTTGGTTATCAAGAAAGGCCTTGATCCCGATCTGGAACACGAAGTGCTGGTGGCCCCGACTTATACTAATCTCTGGGCGGTCAGGCAGGCCCTGAGCGGCTCGAAGATCATACTCGCCGCGCAGGACGTGCACTGGGAAGAGAAAGGCGCTTTTACCGGCGCGGTTTCCCCGACGCAGATTGTGGACGCGGGCTGCACCCATGCCATCATAGGGCACTCCGAGCGCCGCAAGATCTTCGGCGAATCCGATGAAGTCGTAAATAAAAAAATAAAGGCGGCTGTTAAGCATAATATCGTGCCGGTGGTATGCATCGGCGAGACCCTCGCGGAAAGAGAATCCCAGCAGACTTATCGGGTGCTGGAGACCCAGCTTATCGGCGCTTTTGCCGGGTTGAAAGCCGAAGAGGTTATCCGGGCCGTTATCGCCTATGAGCCGGTGTGGGCCATCGGTACCGGCAAGACGGCGACTCCCGAAACCGCGCAGGACGCGCATGTGTTCATCAGAAGGCAGATGGAGAAAATTTACGGTAAAGATTTCGCCTCCAGGGTTCGTATCCTCTACGGCGGTTCCGTCAAAGCGGACAATATTGATATCTTGATGGCCCAAACCGATATCGACGGAGCGCTTGTCGGAGGGGAAAGCCTCAAAGCCGATAAGTTCCTGAGGGTCATTCATTTTGAAGAAGCGCTCAGGGCCGGATAGAACAGGGGATAGCGGTTAAAATTTGTTCCCCTGATCCCTGCGGGTATGTTCTGATTCAGGGTCTTATGGAAGAGAAACTTGTAAAGGAAATAGTTGAAGACCTTAAGCTCCGCGCCGAGCGCTCAAAGACGCCGGTGCCGGTCGGGATTTCCAACAGGCATGTGCATTTTACAAAAGAGGATTTTAAAGCGGTCTTCGGAGCCGGCGCCGATCCGATCCTGTTCCGTCAGCTGCGCCAGCCCGGTTTTTTCGCCTGCAACGAAACGGTAAGTGTGGAGGGCCCCAAGGGGACGCTTAAGAACGTCCGGATGATAGGCCCCTACAGGCCCTACACCCAGGTGGAAGTCAGTCTTGGCGACGCCAGGGTCCTGGGAGTGGATCCGCCCATAAGGGACTCCGGCAAGCTGGAAAATTCTCCAGGCATAAAGATCACGGGCCCGAAAGGCTCCGTGCATATTAAAAAGGGAGTAATACTCTCAAAGAGGCACATACACTTCCATCCCTCCGACGCCGAATTAATGAAGATCCGGAACGGCGCCGAGGTACGTGTGCGCTGCGGCAGCGGGACCGAAAGGGAAACGGTTTATGAACGGGTCTTATGCCGCGTCTCCGACAAGTTCGCTTTAGAACTTCACCTGGACGTGGAAGAAGCCAACGCCGCCGGTCTCAAGAACGGCGCTCCGGCTTATATAGTGTGAAGAGATAGTTAACTGGAGGAATAAAATGGAAGCACTTGGAATGATAGAAACCAAAGGTTTAGTGGCCTGCATAGAAGCGGCCGACGCGGCCGTGAAGGCGGCCAACGTTAAACTGGTGGGCTATGAAAAGATAGGTTCCGGTCTCGTTACGATCATGTTCCGCGGTGAAGTGGCCGCCTGCCGGGCCAGCTGCGACGCCGGCGCCGCCGCCGCGCAGAAAGTCGGAGAAGTGGTGTCCGTCCATGTGATACCTTCGCCTCATTCCGACCTCGAGGGCAGGATGCCTATCGCGCTGGAAGGCAAGAGGAAATAAACTTTAGGTCGGCGGGTTGCGG
>Ga0208953_1001059_pt1 | contig 18547 bp, 20 predicted proteins | sample RifOxyB2_FD_184033 | JGI IMG/M metagenome (GOLD analysis project Ga0208953, IMG submission 184033) | Groundwater microbial communities from Rifle, Colorado - Rifle Oxygen_injection B2 (SPAdes) | ecosystem: Environmental > Aquatic > Deep subsurface > Groundwater | place: USA: Rifle, Colorado... | reverse complement strand
CGGCTACCTCGCCAACTATATCCACGCCCTTACCTCGTTTGTCTTGAGATAACAAACGAGAACAAAAAAGACGTTTCAATTGTGTGACAATTCACTTCAAACAAAAAACTCGCCATTAGCGAGGTTACTTTGGTTTGGTTTGAAAAATGAGAGGGAGGGAGTTTCGTAATTCAAAGCATGAAGAGCCAACTCACCAGTATCTTTCTTTTCACTGCCTTCGTGGGCGACATCTTAGCTGGACTTATGGCCTCGATCTACCCCACGATGACCCCCGCCAACTACTTCGGGTTGCTGACCGCTATGATGATGGTCGTATCCGTCATCTTCTACTTCGTAGCCAAAAACTACGACAAGAAGAAGGCGGTGGTAGAGACCGTCCCTACCACAAACTGATCTCACAAGGAGGAGGTTCCTGGTTCCTCTAACCGGGGATTTGGCGTGATGCCAAATCAAAGGGAGTTCTTGGCCCCGAGTTCTCCCGCCTCTATCCAATTTTATCTTTAATCCTAAAGGTAAAATTAGATAGGGATAATAAAACAACCTTACGCAAAGGTTGTTTTATATATTCTAAATTTTTTATCAATAGTTTATTTATTAATAAAATCTCTGGTTATGGAGCCAAAAAAACCAATCGCCGGATCAATCTTTTTAGCCTTTTGAAAATTTATCAAAGCGGCTTTAGTCGCCGGACCGAACGTCGGCGTTTCTTGCCCTGGACTACCCGCCCCCTCTTTTGCTACTAAAAAATTTTTTGAATTAAGGTATTTTTGTAATTCCTTAACGTCATTCCCCGTCATTCCAATTTTAAGATTACGAGAAAAAACAAATTTAGATAATTTTGGCGCAACAATATTATCTCCGTCGGCAAATGCCGTGCTTTCAAAAATAGTTTCAACACTAGACCACTTATAACCGAAATAATTAAAGGTCAGTTCGTCAACAATCCAATGTTTTTTATTATTTTTTATTAAATAAATTTTGGGATGTGCGATGTATTTAATAAGGCGGCCTTCGTAATAGTCGGGTTTGTTATTTTTTTGATTATTTTCGTTGATTAATGACTGAATCGTAATTTCCGCTCGATTAACAAAGATACCGGAAAAAGTAACTCTAATATCGCTAACTCCGTCTCCTCCCAAATCAACATCCTTGGTTTGACCTTTTGCGAGAATAACCGTTTTAGGTTCGGAAGAAAAAACTATAGTCACAATTCCATTCAACAAGTCAAAATTATTAATATTAAAACTGTGACTGCTTGGTTGCCAATCATAACCGCTTTCCGGAGCGACAAAATTATTTTGATTTGTTATATAAGTTAAAACATTCGTGCCGGATCGATTAATTTCGCCGACATTAAGAGAAACCCCAATTCCCGAAGCTTGAGCATTGGCGACCCCAGATCCAGTGCTTGATGGAGAAGAAACGCCACCAATACCCCCGGAGAGAATGCAGGCTCCCGCAGATAAAACATACCCGACATTGCAAGTGGCGGGACCGCAAGTTGGATAAGAATTGTAGGTTGCTGTATTATCTACTGTCGCGCAATCATCGTCGTTGATCGTAATTGTTTCTTGCTGGGTACCAGACTCACTTCCGTTAGTAACGGAGTTAATATCTATAATTATTGTTTCATTGGCTTCGTTTGTCAGATCCTGAACAGATGTAACCGTAGCTGTGCCGGTAAGTCCTCCGGCGACAATAATAATTTCGGCGCTTGAGGCGGTGTAGTCTGCTCCGCTTCCGGTGGCTGTACCCGAGTACAAAAGGTCAATCGTGATTGTTTTTCCGGAAGTAGCTGATAGAGTAGAGGTGATAACGCTTTCTTCGCTAGCTTCGGCAATAGTCGCCGGATTAACCGATAAAGTAACCGTTGGAGGATCATCATTATCATTAACAGTGTAAGTAAAAACAGTATTGCTTCCCAAAGTAGCGTTGGAAGGATCGGCAATGGCCACTTGGACTGTCTCGTTATCTTCGTCTATGGAATCATTTACTACAGTAAGAGAAATATTAGTGGTAAGACTTCCAGCGCTGATGATGGCTGTACCTGAACCTAAAGTGTAGTCAACCCCGCTACCTGATGCAGTACCACCGGTTACGGAATAACCAACTGTAATTTCTTTGCTGGAAATCCCGGATAAACTTAATTCTAAATTAACACTTGTTGAACTTTCTGCGCCTGAACTTGAAGCAGAAGTAAATTGAATTGTTGGGGGGTCAGTCTCAAAATCAGCAACACTTTCCAAATTGCTACCATAAGATGTCCAAGAACTACTCCCCGCGGAATTGCTGATTCTAGCCTGCCAATGATACGCAGTCCCGTTTTTTAAACCGGTTACAGTAACCTCTCCCGTAACACCTACTCCTGAATATAAAACCGCGCTTCCTGAATTAGTAAAAGTATTAGTAAAATCCGAACCTAATTCTCTGATTTCAATTTGCGGAGTTAGTGAATCGGCAGAATTTAAAGAAGACATTCCCATTTTAAAAACAACTGTTGTTTCATTGGTCAGACTGCCTGTTTCTATTATCGTTGTTCCATTTGATTTGTATTGAATCAATGATGATGGAACGCTATTGGGAACATAAAGCTCGTATAGTCCGATATCGGGAGAAGTTCCTTGAGGGACGGCAACTCCTAAAAAATCTTGTGATAATCCTACGTCCGTACCTGCATTTATAGTGGGTGACACTGGGCTAACTGTGACATTATAATTATTTGGATCGGTAAACAATGGATCACTATTTATAGAATTGGCGTCATAACCCAAACCTTGCCAACTAGAAAAACTATAGTTTGTTCCATTATATCCTATATATCCCTCGTTATGCCTATATAATAAATTATAATTACTTACAAAACCGGTAGTAGAACTAGACTCTATATATATTAATTTTGATCCTCCACCTCCGACTATAATATTATTTTTTAAAACGGTTCCAGTGGATACTTCTCCTTCACCGTTTTGCCCTATATGAACCGGGTAATAAGTACCAGATATTGAAGAATTGGCGTAAATTACGTTATTAAAAATATTGGCATTTTTTATTCCTTTAACCCTAAGAGAAGCCACCCCGGTTGAATTTATTATTTTATTATAAAAAATTCCTCCGCTAGAATACTCCATACCACCACCTTTTATAACGATTGCATACCCACCGCCTATAACAGTATTATATTTGATAGAAGCGTTGGCATTGTATCCAACAAATATAGAATGTGTGCTGACATCAGCAAGAGCCGGATTATAATACAACGCCCCATAAATTGTATTATTTTGTATCACAACTCCATTTAACATATTATCACCAGCAGCAGTTGCTTCGGTGCCAACGTTTATAACCTTTCCTTGAGTCGACCTAGAGTACATTGTGTTATTACTTATAGTCGCCACCCCACAATTGACACCGGTAGATGTCACGGATATGTTTGACGCGTAAGAAGACTGGGAATCAAAAGTATTTCCAGTTATTGATGGCGTAACCTGATTTATTACGTTAACAAAGGGATCGGGCTACGCCAGCTATCGTGGAAGTAAAGGAATTATCAGCTACACCTACACTCCAGCTATCACCGGTGATGGAGATAATAGAAGAATCGTCTGCGTGAGTAAAATCATTATCTTCAATTGTAATCGTTCCTGATCCAGTACTAAATGACATCCCGGAAGTAGTTAAACTAACTGTATCAAAAGTATTATTTGTTATTGTATAATCTCCCGAAGTAGTCACATACCATATATAGGTAGCGCTTGTGACATTAAAATCATTATTATCAAATATAACTGAACTGCCAGCAGTACCAGCGCGAACTGCGGCTAACCCGTTAGTAACATTAAAAGTATTACCTGAAAATGTTGAGCTCGCAAATGAACCGCTAGCACCGGTCATATTAGCTGTGGCCATCTCAAAAGTAGATCCGCTAACGCTAAAACCTGACATTGTACTGCCAGCAAAAAGACTGGTGGCGGCATCTTTAAAAATACAATTAACAAACGTTTTATTTGTAGTTCCGGCGGCAAAGTTAGCAGCATATGTCTTTGCTCCATCTACTCCGTCGTTAGCATCAATAGTAAATCCTGTAAAACTTGCTGCTGCCGTCCCGGATGAGTATAAAACACGAGTACCCGGAGCTGTTCCGTGAACAGTAACCGTTCCACTTGCTATCCAAGTTATGCCTTTTAAAGGCCTCCAGCCATGGATAGCGGCTTCATTCTCTTTATATGTTCCTTCATTAGCATAAACAGTATCACCATTTGAGGCTGTGTCTTCGGCTTTTTGCAGAGTTAACCAAGGATTACCAGAACTTCCGTCTCCCGTAGTGTCATTACCTGTTTTTGCGACATAATAAGTCGCCGCCGAAGCTGAGCTCGGATATGCAATAACAACAAAACCAACCACGATTAGTAGTAAAAAAGAAAACTTAATTATTCTTCTTAAAAATAAGTTGCCAACCGAATATTTTTTATTCATCTCTATAATCTTTCAACTGATAACTAATATATTAAACCAAAAATAAGCAATTAACTGAGCAATTACTTATAAGTCCTTTATAAGCCTAAAGTTAAAATTAAATCTTTTAACCATTGGCTTATTTTAGCATAAATTAGAAAGATTTTCTAATTTCTTAATTTACTGCGCAATGATTTTATCAAAAAAATTTTGTTGAGATTAGTTTAAATAAAGTGAATTTTTCAAAAATACTTAATCTTTATACTTATCGATCGTAGTTTCTAATAATCTTCTTGCTTCGTCGTCATTAAAAGCCAACAGTGCCCTTTTCGCTTCTCTTATATAAAAATCTCTTATATTATTTCCATCTAAATCCTCGCAAGGATCGTTAATGTGTTTAATTAAAAAAGTTGCCAACTCCATATCTGTCGCCCCCCCCTCTACTTTCAAAATTTGTCATACGCGATTATTTTATATTAAAAATATACTGCCTACAACGAGTAAATCTTTTCTGCAATTTTTTTTGCCGCATCGGCATTCATCACTCCCCTAATATTTCTACTTAGATTCGCGAGCTCAATATTATCGCCGATTACTTCGCGGACGGCAAAAGAAAATTCTGCCGGCATTAAATTTTTTTGATCCAAAATGTGAACAGCGTTTTGACGCTTAAAATACCAAGCATTTTCTTCTTGATGGCTCTCCGGCATGGGAACCAAAATTGTCGGCTTGCCTAAAATCGAGAGTTCGGTCAATGTACCCATCCCCGCTCGAGAGACAACAAGGTCGGCTACGGCGAAAGCATCTTCCATCCCTGTCACTAAAATATCAATAAGGTGATAATTTTTATTTTCTTTTTTTATAATATCTATTTTCGCTTCAAAATCTTCATCAAACTTTCCTCCGGTTAAGTGAATTACCTGGCAAAAAGTGGTAAGTTCGCCAGAGGCCAGAATCGCTATTTTATTAAGTTCCAGGGCGCCCGTTCCCCCTCCCAAAATTAAAAGCACGGGCAGATCGTCCTGCAATTCAAAAATTTCTTTGGCGCGCGCTTTATCGCCCATTAAAAGTGATTTGCGAAAAGGATTTCCCACAATAGTCGCGCCCGTGAAATACTTTAATGATTCAGAAAAAGCTACGGTGATAATTTTAGCGAAAGGGGCGGTGAGTTTATTGGCAAGACCGGGACGCAAATCTTGTTGGTGGATCAAGCTCGGCACTCTCAAAAACCAACCGGCCCAAATAACCGGTACGCCGACAAATCCCCCGGCTGATAAAATTATTTTTGGTTTGAATTTAAAAATAATCCAAAGCGAAGAAAAAAATCCGGCGATGATCAAAAAAGGATCGATAAAATTACGCCCGCTAAAATAGCGACGGAGTTTTCCCGAAGGAATCGCTCTAAAAATAATATTCGCTTCTTTAATAAATTTTTCTTCCGGACCGTTTTTTGTTCCCAGCCACAAAAATTCCGACGAATTGTCTTTCTCTTTTAGTTCTTCGGCAATTGCTAATAGTGGCGAAACCGAACCCATTGTTCCCCCGCCGGTTAAGAGTATTCTCATAAATTTTATTTTAAAAATCAAATGTCAAAAATCAAAACTACAGTTCAGACCTATAAAATTGTTTCGGAAAGCACCAAATTCAAAATTACAAATCCCAAATAAATTACAATTCTCAAATATCAAAATTCAAAACAACAATTATTTGGAATTTTGAACATTAGATATTTGGATTTATTTGGAGCTTGTGATTTTGGATTTGGAATTTAACTCTTACAATATTTCGACACGCTTCCCATCATTCCCATTGCCGCAAGACCAATTGTCATGGCCGTGCCCCCATAACTTACAAACGGCAAGGGTACTCCGGTTAAAGGCATTAAGCCAAGCATAGCGCCGATGTTTATAAACGCCTGAAAGACAAACCAGCTGGTGATTCCCACTGCCAAAAGCCTACCAAAACCGTCGTGGGCAGTCTTCGCGATTCTGTAGCCCCTTAAGGCCAGAAAGATAAAAGCGACAATAAGCCCGGCGGCAAAAATAAAACCAAGCTCTTCGGAAATTATAGCAAAAATTGAATCTCCCGCAACTTCCGGAAGATATTGAAACTTTTGACGGGAAAGGCCAAGCCCTAATCCAAAAAGCCCTCCGGAACCGACTGCTAAAAGCGCCTGATTAATATGATAACCAACTCCTTGTGGATCAAGCCCGGGATTTAAAAAAGTCATCAAGCGCGCCGCTCTGTAGGGGGCTATTTTAATTAAAGTAAAAAACATAACCGCCCCTCCCGCCCCGATAATTCCCATATGGGAAAAAGGCGCTCCCGCGGCAAAATAAACCGAAAGAGCCATAACAATAATAATAGAGAGTGTCCCAATGTCAGGTTGCGCGGCAATCAAAAAAACTATCAAACCGAAAATGGAAACAAAAGGAATAAAACTTGAAGAAGCGTCCCCCATTTGCTTCGTACCGTTTTTTTCTCCCAACCAAGCCGCCAAATAAATCAAAAAGGTTAATTTAACAATTTCCGCCGGCTGGAGGGACATGCCAAAAATATTTATCCAGTTTCTTGCTCTGCCATAACTCACTCCAAGACCGGGAATAAAAACTAGCAGCAAAAGAGCGATAGAAATAACCAAGAGTGGCAGAGCGAATTTTTTTAATTTTCTATAATCAATTTTTAAAAAAAATAAAAAAGCCAAAATACCGGGCAGAAGGCCAAAAAAAAGTTGGTGTTTTAAATACCAATAGTTATCGCCGAATTTATTAAAGGCGACCGCCGAACTGGCCGACGACAACATCACCAACCCAAAAACAACAATGACCCAAACCAATCCAATAAAAAAATAATCCGGCTTTTCGCGCATAATATTTAAATAAAATCCGAAATCCTAAGCACTAAAGAATTTTATAATTTTTAATTTTGTAATTTTTAAATAAATCTTAATTTCTTAATTTTTAAACTTGAATTATACGGAGTGACAGCCTTTAGGCTGTTATGTTATGGGTAATAAGTTTGATAACACGCTAAAGCGTGTCAGTCCGTTCAGGTTTAAGACATTAAAAAATTATTTATAAAATTAAAAATTCAAAAATTACAAAATTCTACCTTCCCCACGTCTGATCCATCAAGGAAATTATCAAGCCAATGACAGCCGTCACTCCGGAGATGACCCAAAAACGCATCACTATCTTCGGCTCTTTCCATCCTTTCGCCTCAAAATGATGATGAATGGGGGTTGATAAAAAAAGCTTTTTTCCTCTTATTTTTTTTGATAAAACCTGAAGAATAACCGACATTGACTCCAGAACAAATATAAAACCGATAATCGGAAGCAGTAAAACCGAATTAGTAAGCATGGCGACTATTCCCAAAGTGACACCCAAAGACATTGCTCCCGTGTCTCCCATAAAAAATCTAGCGGGATTTATATTAAACCAAAGAAAAGCCAAAAGAGCGCCGACAATCACTCCACAAAAAGAGGCCAGCTCAATTTTCCCTTGAGAAAAAGCGATCACTCCAAAAGAAGCAAAAGAGGCCAGAAGCAGACCACCGGCCAGACCATCCAGCCCGTCGCTTTCATTAACCGAAAAAGAAGTCGCCACAATAATAAAAATAAAAATGGGAAGATACCACCAACCAATTTCAAAATTTCCTAAAAATGGAATATGAATAAAATCCCAATCAAGTTTGAAATAAAACCACCAAGCGCCGACTGTCGCGATTAAAGTATAAATTAATATTCTATGGCGCATTCGCAATCCTCCCCCGCATGGACCGATCTTTTTTACATTCAGATAATCGTCAAAAAACCCAACAATGGCCGAAGCGACCAAGGCGCCAAGAGGCAATAATGTTTGCCCTCTTGTCAAAAAATTCAATTTTGCAAATATTCCCCAGTCGGTAATTTCTCCAAGAAAAAGAAATAATACTGCCAAAAAAAGAACTGTCACCCAAATCAAAAGTCCGCCCATTGTCGGCGTCCCCGATTTTGTTTTGTGGAGAGCGGACATGACCGGAGCGGATTTTTCATCGCGAATTTGTTTTTTTATTTTGTATTTATATAAAAAATGCGTCAAAAGAGGCGTCCAAAGCATGGCTACGCTGAAAGACAGAGCGGTGAGAATAAAAATCTTAATAATGGAAAAATTGTCCATAAGAGGGAGTGGGCGGTTCTATTATAAATTAATCAGAATAATCATATACACGGCGAGAAAAAGAATAATCTGAGCAAAAACGCTCGCCCCCAAAAGAAAATAGCTGACGATCTTGTCGCGCAGATAAGCAATATCGGCCAGAATGAAATTGGTAAAAATAAAAATAATTCCCAGAAGAGGAATAAACAACAACTTATACCATTCACCTATAAAATCAATGCCAAAATAAATATTAAAGTGAAGGGGCAACGGTTCTCCCGGCGTGACTAGCGGAATAAATTTCCAAGCGATGACAACCCAGATAAGAAAATTAAAAATTATGGACAGAAAAAAATTTACCCGAAAAAAATTATCCTTAAACATCAGCCATGTAAAACTTTGGGATAAATTTTTTATCTCGCCAAAAAACTTCATAGTTATTTTATTGGGGACATTTCTCTTAACTTTTTAATTATCGGCGGTAAGGCTTTAATAAGCTTTTGAATTTCTTCTTTAGTATTTTCTTTTCCCAAAGTAATTCTTACACTTCCATGAGAAACTTCTTGGGGCACGCCCATGGCCAAAAGAACATGAGACGGTTTCAGAGATCCGGATGAACAAGCCGAACCGGTGGAAATGGCAATTCCTTCCATATCAAGCATCAAAAGAATGCTTTCGCCTTCAACATTTTTAAAACAGAAATTGGCGTTGGAGGGAATTCTTTTTTCCCGATCGCCGTTATAAATAGCGTCCGGAATTTTCGCTAAAAGTTTCTTTGCAACCTCGTCTCTTAGTTTTCTTATTTTTAAATTATCTTTTTTACCAATCATTTCTATCGCTTTTGCCATTCCGACAATTCCGGCGACATTTTCCGTGCCTGAACGCAGACTTTGTTCTTGATGACCGCCGTAAACAATCGCTGAAATCGGCGTTCCCTTTTTGACATATAGCGCGCCGACCCCCTTGGGCCCGTAAATTTTATGCCCGGAAAAAGAAAGCATATCAACTCCGAGATAGCTAACTTTGCAATCGCAATAATTGGCCGCCTGGACCGCGTCGGTATGAAAATAAATTTTTTCTTCGGGAGTTCTTTTTTTATTTATTTCTTCCAATAATTTTCCTATCTCGGCTATCGGCTGAATTGTTCCGACTTCGTTATTTACATACATTATGGAAACCAAAAGGGTTTCCGACTTTATTGCCTTTTTTAAATCGTCTTCCAAAACTAATCCATTTTTTGTTACCGGCAAATATGATACCTCTATCCCTTCTTTTTTCAATTGATCAAAAACTTCCAGAACCGCCGGATGCTCAATCACCGAGGTAATTATATGTAATTTTCTATCTTTATTTTGCTTTCTTATTTTTTTAATCAATCCGAAAATCGCCAAATTGTTGCTTTCGGTCGCGCCGGAAGTAAAAAAAACTTCATCGTTTTTGCAATTCAAAAAATTAGCGATTTTCTCGCGAGCATCTTCAACTCCCTTGCGCGCTTTTTGTCCAAAATAATGAAGAGACGAAGGATTACCAAAATTTTCTCCCAAGTATGGCCTCATCGCTTTTAAAACTTCTTTATTGATGGGAGTCGTCGCGGAATGATCTAAATAAATATATTTCATAACTAAACCGCTAAAACTTCTTTAACTCCGGGAACTTTGGACTTAAGCGCTCGACCAATTCCTTGCTCCAAAGTCATTGTCGCCATAGGACAATGTTTACACGCGCCGGTTAGCTTTACCTTTACTACTCCATTTTTTTCGTCTATCTCCACCAATTCCACGTCCCCACCGTCAGCTTGTAATGATGGCCTTATTTCATCCAATATTTTTTTTACTTTTTTTTCCATATATTTTTATTTTTTAGTTTTATATTCTTTTAATGCCTTATGCAATGCTTCAACCGCCAAAACCGAACAATGCAATTTGATTGGCGGTAGCCCTCCCAAAGAGTCGGCTATATTGGCCTTGGTTACGTTATCGGCTTCGTCGATAGGCTTGCCTTTCACAAGATCGGTAATCATGGAAGAAGTGGCAATAGCCGCGGCGCAACCCAACGTTTCAAATTTAATGTCCTTGATATATTCCGTCTCTTTTCCCTTTATCTTTTTCTTGTCTATCTTTATGTATAACTTCATGACATCTCCGCACAAAGGATTTCCCGACTCCCCCACTATTGTCGCATCTTTAATTACCCCCTGGTTATGAGGCTTTTTGAAATGCTCCATAACCTTTTTAGTATATAAAGCTTGAACCATATATTTATTCTATTAATAATAACCTGTCTGGATTATAACTTATTTTTAACTAAAATTCAATTGCTGGAGCCATTAGTTAGTTATCCAGAGGACTTTTAATATTTTTAAGCGCCGGATTGGTGACATGGGTATAAATTTGCGTCGTTCTGATATTTTGATGCCCCAACAATTCCTGCACATAGCGAATATCCACTCCATTTTCCAAAAGATGTGTGGCAAAACTGTGGCGGAGCGAGTGAAATGTAGCGTCTTTTTGAATCCCTGCCTTACCTAAGGCGTTTTCAAATATCTTTTGCGCCGTTCTCTCGGTTATCTTCCCTCCTCTTTCACTTCCAAAAATATAGTCGTTTTGATCTCGACCAATAGTAGCTTCCGATAAATCATTTTTCAATTTTTCCGGCAAAACAGTTATTCTATCTTTTTTCCCCTTGGCTTCTTTAATATGAATAGTCAGTTCGGCTAAATTAAGATCTTTAATTTTTAAATTTATAGCTTCACTTACACGAAGACCGGCGCCGTAAGACAAAGAAATCAGTAATCTGTGTTTTTTATTATCAATAGAATTTATTATTTTTTTTATATCTAATCCTGATAAAACAATGGGGAGCTTTTTTGACGTCTTGGCAAATTTTAAATCTATTTTTTGAGGAGATTTTGCGATTTCCCTGTAAAAATATTTAATAGCGTTTAAATGCGCATTAATTGTTTGTGGCGATTTATTGCGGTCGCGCATCCCCAAGAGATATTTTTTTATCGCATCAATATCGGCGTCCTTGCCAACATTCTTAATATAGCGGAAATAACTTTCAAGACAACTTAAATAACTTTTAATGGTTTTTGGACTAAAATTTCTTAAACAAAGCTCGTCTTTTATTTTATTTATCAGATCTTCCAATTTCATAAATATTTTGCTAGAATTAATACAGATTAACTTAAATTTACTTACAATAAGTATAACAAATTATTCGCATATAATACAACTTTTGGTATATTATACGCAAACACTTCGTATATTAACGAGTTATGGCGAAATCGCTCCCTTCGGTCGCTCCTTTTTCGCCATAACGGCTTCGGAAATAATTCCGGTTATGCTCGTCGCTCCCTTCGGTCGCGACATCGCATAACACGGAATACACGAAATGGCCTCTCGGCATTTCTCCGCTTCGCTACGAAATCCCTTCGGCCACTTCGTTTATTCCGAAGCCGTTGGGCGAAATAATTTAAAAATCTCCTTGATTAAAATACAATTTATTTCTTCCTCTTTCGCATATGAATAAACAAACTAAGGAAAATTTAATCCGGCGCGCCATGGATGAAGCTGAAAAAGGAATAAAAAAAAGTAATTCCCCATTTGGTGCGATATTGACCGACAAAAAAGGCAGTATAGTTGAAGTGGCTCATAATACTTCCAAAACTGACTGTGACCCTACTGCTCACGCTGAAATAAACCTATTGCGAAAAGCTGGCAAGAAATATAAAACTAGAGTTTTGGAAGAATATTGCCTTTTTAGTAACGCTGAATCATGTTCTATGTGCATGTCGGCAGCGATTAAGGCGGGCATTACTTTTTTTTATTTTGGCGCGCCTAGCGAAAAAAGTATGGACCCATACGTGACTGTTTTTGACCTTGCGAAAAAATCCAAACGTAAGTTGCATATTGAAACAGGTATACTAAAGAAAGAATGTATGGAGCAGATAAAACGAGGAAGAAATAAATTATTAAAATAATAAGGAGAGAGATTTTTAAATTACATCGGCCAACAGTGCATATGCGGTTCCGCTACGCTTCACCCAAATTCTGATTCGCTTCGCTCAACAAAACTTCGCATGATGTGCGGACGTTATGGCGAAATATAAACATTACCCCCCCCATCGCGGGGGTTTTTCTTATTCTCCAAATTCCTCTTTTGTGCCATGACTAAGTGTAAGATACGCTAGACTTTTAAGCTAGGTAAATTGTTTCAAAATTACCGGGAATCCCGGTAATTTGACAATTATAGCTAATCCTGGTAAAATCACAGCAAATATGAAAATACATTTACCAAATAGTGCGTTTATTGGCAATATCGATCCTTTTTTAAAAAATATTGATTTTTCTGACAATCAAAAATTAGAAATTACAGCAAATCAAAATTGGATAGCCGTTCATCCAGTTGTTTTGTCTATGGTAGCCGCCCTTGGCTTTCCAGTAAAACCAAAAAATATTATTTGCAAAACACTTACAGCAAAATCAGCGCATTATCTACAAAGAATGGGATTATTTAAATTTTTAGGCACAGAATCTGGCATAAATGTAGAGGAGCATGAGCCAGCTGGCCGATTCATCCCGTTAACTCAGATTAAAAACTCTGAGGAATTATCATATTTCATAAAAGAAATTATCCCCCTTCTACATCTTCAGCCTTTTCAAGTTGACCCTATCCGATATGTAGTTAGCGAGCTCGTTAGAAATGTCATAGAACATGCCGCCTCGCAAACCGGAGCGATTGTATCTGCTCAATATTACAAAAAAAGCAACCGGATCGCGATTGGAATTGTGGACACTGGTTTGGGAATAAAAAAAACAATAAATCAGTCTTATGTCGCAAATACTCATTTAGAAGCAATTCGTCTGGCCTTGATTCCTGGAATTACGGGGACAACAAAAAGGGAGGGAGGAACAGAATACAACGCTGGAGCAGGGCTATTTTTTATTAAAACCATAGCTAAAGTAAATCACGACTTTTTTATGATCTATAGCGGAAATGCATTATATAAATTATTAAAAACTGGATCAAGCAAATTGCATGCTGATCCTTTTGACGACAACCATTCTAAATCAGATAGCTTACCTCTTTGGAACGGCACTGTTGTTGGTGTTGACATTTCTCTAAGTGAAACTAAAGAATTCTCTGAATTATTAGATCTGATTAGGGATGTTTACTCCAAAACAATAAAAGAAAGAAGAAAAGCTAGATATAAAAAACCTAAATTTATATGAAAATAATAAATATTTTTAGAAGAGTAGGCTCTTTCGCTGAAAATAAAGACATCGCTCGAGATATAAGAATCAAAGAAATAATGCCAGCCATAGAATCTGGAAAAAATGTTATTTTAGATTTTAGTAATATCGATGCCGCCACTCAATCGTTTATGCATGCTCTTATTAGTGATTTAATCAGAAAATATGGCAACGAAATTTTAGATCAAATAAATTTTAAATCCTGCAATGAAAATGTGCAAAAAATAATCATGATTGTTACGGATTATATGCAGGAAGGAATTTAACGAGTTTTGCACACTTCTTGGCCCCTATTTTGGGGTTTTTATTATTCTCCAAATTCCTCTTTTGTGCTATGGTTAAGTGTAAATTGATTTGATGTTGTCATTGCGAGCGGAGTGAAGCAACCCTCCCCTTCTGTCATTCCCGCGCCGCGTCCTTCCGAAGCCTCTGGCGAAGGAGGAAGAGCGGGAATCTACTTTTTTTGTGACGAGTGGATCCCCGCCTTCGCAGGGATGACAATAAGAGAATAATAGCTCCTCGCAATGACGAAATTTCTTTATGGAAAACTACGCTGACGAACAACTGCTTGAATCTTACTTAAACGGCGAAAAAGAGGCGCTGGATCTTTTAATTAAAAGATATCTCAAACCGATTTTCGGCTTTGTTTTTAGCTATATAAAAAATAGCGAAGATGCCGAAGAAATTACCCAAGACGCCTTTTTCAAGGCCTGGAAAAATCTCAAAAAATTTGATAAAGAAAAAAGTTTTAAAACGTGGCTATTTAGCATTGCCAAAAACACAGCTTTGGATTTTTTAAAAAAGAAAAAGCCATTGTTATTTTCTGCCATAGAAAAAGATGAAAAAGAAAATTCCATCATCGGCGAAATTCCCGAGCCGTCTCCGCTACCGGATGAAATTTTAAATAGAGCTGATCTTACCAGCGAGCTTAATCTGGCTATGGATAAACTTTCACCCAAATATCGCGAAGTTATTTTTTTATATTACAAAGAACAATTTAATTTTCGCGAGATATCCGAACTACTCAACGAACCACTTGATACCATAAAAAGCCGGCACAGAAGGGCGATTATTGACCTTAGAGAGATTCTGGATGCACCAAAAGAGGAGGGCTAGTCGTATTAATTAATAGAGAGGATAAATTACAAATTCAAAAACACAAGTTCCAAATAAATCACAATGACCAAAACCCAAATGTTCAAAAAAATTGTTTAGAATTTTGGTCATTTGAACATTGTAATTTATTTGGGATTTGTAATTTTGGATTTGGTTCTTCAAATTTATGCCAGACAATTTTCAAACACTCCTAAACCACTACAATCCGCCCGAAGCGCCGGATAATCTTTTTAATAAAATAATCGCGAGAATCAATAAAAGGCAAAGAATGTTGGCAATAAGCCGAGTTATTGTTTTTTCCCTTTCCCTTTTGGGATCGCTCGTAGCCGCTTGGCCGATTTTCTCCGCGGTAAAAATAGAATTCGTAAATTCCGGATTTTTACAATTTCTTTCTCTGGCCTTTTCCGACTTTGAAGTTATTATAACTTACTGGCAAAGCTTTATTCTGACCCTTCTTGAATCATTACCGGCCATAAGCATCGCCCTTTTCCTTCTGATTGTTTTTATCTTTATGGGATCATTAAGATTTTTAACGAAAAATATAAAAGCATTAACAAACAAAAATATTTTAGCCAATTAATATGAATTTAAACGATTTTTTTCAATCAAAAACTTTCAAGGGAATTTTAATAGGCATCGGCGCTGTTATCGTTTTCCTATTTATCTTTAGATTAGGAATGACGGTCGGTTTTAAAAAAGCTGATTTCTCTTACAAGTGGGGAGAAAACTATCATCAAAATTTCGCTGGACCAAAGAGAGGATTTTTCCGCGAGTTGGGCGGTATGGGCGATCGCGATTTTATCGGCGCCCACGGGATTTTTGGCAAAGTGTTAAAAATCGAAGGATCTGAAATGGTTATCAGTGGCCAGGATAACGCCGAAAAAATTATCATTGTCGGAGCGGACACTGTCATTGAAAAATTCAGAGAAAAAATAAAGCTTGATGGCATGGCAGTGGATGACACGGTCGTCGTAATCGGTGAACCAAATAATGAAGGGAAGATTGAGGCAAAACTTATTAGAATAATGCCTACTCCGCCGCCAAAGCCGGGAGAAGTGAAAATACAATAAACGACAAAATCCTAAATCCTAAGCACCAAATCCCAAACAAATCCTAAATCCAAAACAGACTGATCCAATTCGTCATCCCGAGCTTGTCGACCGCGTGTCGCTAAAGCTTCAGCGAGTGGCGCAGGGATCTCACCCCTTGCCATAATTCACCGCATGAGATTTCTCGACAAGCTCGAAATGACAAAGGGGAGATATTTGAATTTTAAAAATTAGAATTTGTTTAGAGTTTAGGATTTAGAGTTTAGAATTTTAAAAAATATGTTTGAAAAAATATTTAAAACTGTAAAACAAAAAAAGATAGCCACTGCTATTATGTTGCCCATTTTGGCCGGCGGTGGATATCTTGGGTATAACTCTATCACAAGCACTGCTGAAGTGACAAGATACGTTCTCGCCGCTACGGAAAAAGGGACTATTATCACCTCTGTCGGTGGGAGCGGTCAAGTTTCCGCCACCAACCAAATTGACGTTAAACCCAAAGCCTCCGGAAATGTTATTAGCGTTAATATTAAAAACGGCCAAGAGGTAAAAGAGGGCGCAATTCTTGTCCAACTAGACACTCGCGAAGCCAGAGAGGCGGTAAATGACGCTTCCGCCAATCTTTCGGCAGCCAAGGTGGCTTTGGATAAACTGAAAAACCCGGATATAAACGATCTCGAACGAGCAGTAAGCGATGCCGAGATTAATTTAGAGTCGGCAAAATTATCTTTAAAAAAAATGCAAGAACCGGCGGACGAATTATCCGTAATGCAGGCAGAGAATGCTCTTAAAAAAGCGGAAGAATCAAAAAGCGAAGCGGAAGATGATTTAAAAAAATCTTACGATGACGGATTTAATAATGTCGCCAATGTTTTTCTTACCTTACCTTCCCTAATGAGTGGGCTTGACGATATTCTCCATGGACACAATTCCAGTCTCGGCGGAAGCGGACAAGAAAATATTGATTTTTATTATGATGCCGCCGGATTTTACGACGGGGGGCGGGCGTTTCAATACAAAACTGATGTTGCGACAAAATATAGCCTCGCCAGAGATACTTATGAAAAAAACTTTGACGATTACAAGGCAACCAGCCGCTATGCGGATACGGTGGCCATTGAAGCATTGATTACTGAAACTTACGATACTACCAAAAATATTGCCGAAACAATCAAAAGCGCGATTAATTTGGTTCAATTTTACGAAGATCAATTAATCTTGCATAACGTAAAGCCGGCAACTGTCGCCGATTCTCATTTATCCAGTCTTGCAAGCTATACCGGCAAAACAAGTTCATATCTTTTGGATCTTCTTTCTATAACAAGGAGCATTGAAAATAGTAAAACGGCAATTATAAACGCCGAGCGTTCTATTGAAGAAAAAACCGAAGCCTTAAACAAATTACTTGAGGGTGATGTTGACGAATTGGATATCAAATCGCAGGAATTAACTATCAAACAAAGAGAAAAATCTTTGCAAGACGCGAAAAATAAATTGGCGGAGAATTCCGTACCCGACAAGCTTGATATTCAATCCCAAGAAATTACTATCAGGCAAAGGCAAAATGCTCTTTATAATGCCTCCGAGGCATTAAAAGACTATTCTGTCCGCGCGCCATTTTCTGGAGTAATCGCGGCAAGCGATATTAAAAAAGGCGATGCCATCTCCGGTTCAACTGTTGTCGCGACTCTTATTACCAAACAAAAAATAGCGGAGATCTCCTTAAACGAAGTTGATGTTGCCAAAGTTAAAGTCGGACAAAAAGCCACACTTACCTTTGACGCGGCCGAGGGGCTAAGCATCACCGGTTCAGTTGTGGAAATTGATATGGTCGGGACTGTTTCCCAAGGAGTGGTCACTTATAATATAAAAATAAATTTTGACGCGGAAGATGAAAGAATAAAGCCGGGAATGAGTGTTTCCGCTTCTATTGTTACTGATATTAAACAAGATGTTTTAACTGTTCCTAACAGCGCCATCAAAACCCAAGGGGAAACAAGCTATGTTGAAATGTTAGATCAACCCGGAGCAGAAACGGCTGGAGTCCAAGGCGTCACTTCGTTAACTCTTCCCAGACAACAGCAAGTTGAAGTTGGCCTTTCCAATGACACTTTAACCGAAATAATTTCCGGATTGGCGGAAGGAGACAAAGTAATTACAAGGGCGATTACCCCCAGCAGTACAACAACCAGTTCTTCTTCCGGATCTAGTCTTTTTGGCGGAGGAGCTAGCGGAGGAATGATGAAAACGGGACGATAACTTATGATTGAAGTAAAAAACATTACAAAAGTATATAAGAGCGAAAATGTAGAAACTGTGGCCTTGGGCGGAGTAAGTTTCAAGATCAACGATGGAGAATTTGTTGCCATCATGCTTTGAATTACGAAACTCCTAAAATTTGATATACTTAAAAAGACACCGCAAGGTGTCTTTTTAAGAACTGCCGTTCGTATGGAGCCAGAAAGCTTCAAAAAACTTAAGGCGGTTGTCACACAATTATCTCATCAATTTCGGCTGGTGGATGAAACGTCCGCCA
>Ga0208953_1001057_pt1 | contig 18560 bp, 14 predicted proteins | sample RifOxyB2_FD_184033 | JGI IMG/M metagenome (GOLD analysis project Ga0208953, IMG submission 184033) | Groundwater microbial communities from Rifle, Colorado - Rifle Oxygen_injection B2 (SPAdes) | ecosystem: Environmental > Aquatic > Deep subsurface > Groundwater | place: USA: Rifle, Colorado... | reverse complement strand
AACCGGGGTTCCGGCGAAGACTGAAGAAAAGACCGTCAAAGCCATGGGGCCGCTGGCCAAATTCTGGAAAGACGCCGAAGGCAATTTCACTCCCCAGAGCGCCGGTTTCGCGAAAGGTCATGGCGTCACACCCGATAAGCTGACTATAGAAACCGCGCCCAAGGGAGAAGTCCTGGTGGCGCATAAAAAGATCCCGGGCCGTCCTTCGGTCAAAGCGCTGGCCGAGATCTTTCCCGGCCTTATAGGCTCGCTTCAATTCCCCAAGACTATGGTCTGGGAGGCGACCCGCGCGCGCTTCGCCCGGCCCATACGAAGCCTGGCCGCTCTTTATGGGGATAAAATAATTCCTTTCGTCTTCGCCGGTATACGGACAGGACGCCTTACCGTAGGCCTGAGCGCCAAGGGCTCCCGGCCTGTTAATATCCTTTCAGCCGAGAAATATTTCAGGATACTTGAAAACGCCAATGTGCTGGTAAAGGACGAGGAGCGGGCCCTTACCCTTGCGAAAGAAATAGAACAGGTCGGCAGGCGGACAAAGCTCGAAGTCGAGGCCGATGCCGAACTGGTTAAAGAAAATCTTTACCTGGTGGAATACCCGGTATGCGTGGTGGGCGCTTTCGATCAGGAATTTTTGAAACTTCCCAGGGAACTGGTGAATCTGGTGATGAAGAAACAGCTCAAGTTCTTTACCGTGTGCGACGCCAAAAAAAAGCTTCAGCCGTATTTTGTCGGAGTTCGTGACGGTGTTTCAAAAGGGCAGAAGAATGTTGAGGAAGGTTTTAGGAACGTTCTGGAAGCAAGATTCCGGGACGCCATATTCTTTTATACCCGCGATCTGTCCGGGCCGATGGAAGAAATGCTGAATGCCCTTAAAACCGTGACCTTCCAGGAGAAACTGGGGTCTATGTACGACAGGGCCGAACGCGTGGAAAAGCTCGCAGGCTGGCTGGCCGCCGCCGTTCCCGGTTTGGACATGGAAGCGGTAAGGAACGCTTCCCGTCTGGTTTACGCGGATCTTTCCAGTAATGTGGTGCGCGAGTTTACGGAATTGCAGGGCGTTATGGGTTATTACTACGCTAAAAATGCGGGCATTAGCGAAACAGCCGCCAAAGCCGTCGGCGAGTTTTATTGGCCTATGAGCGCGAAATCCCCGATCCCTTCCACTAAGGAAAGTTCGGTGGTTTCTATCGCCGGCAAGCTTGATACTCTGGCGGCGGATTTTGCGCTGGGGCTCATCCCTTCCGGCAGCGAAGACCCTCACGCCTTGAGAAGGCAGGCGCTCGGCCTGGCCAGGATAATACTGGAGAACGATCTTGAACTCCCGCTTAAGGAAGCTTTCGCCCGCGCGCTGGAGCTGCTGCCGGAAAAAGCGGGTGGTTTCGACAGGGAGAAGACGGTTGTGGCGCTGCTGGATTTCACCTGGGCCAGGGCCGAAGTTTTGTTCGGAGAGGCGGGTTTCCGTTTTGACGAGGTCAGGGCTGTTAAAGAATTTTTTATCAAGAACGCTGACCTCCTGGATTGCCGGCGCCGGATAAACGATCTGCACGCTGTCAGGAAGAACCCCGATTTTGAGGCGCTGGCTATGGCCTTCAAGAGGGCGAAAAATATTATTAAACAGGCAAAGCACGTCGGCGCGGAAGGTCCCGACGAGGCTCTTTTTGAAAAGGACGAAGAGCGCGCCTTATACGCGGACATCAAGGTCCTGTCCGGCAAAGTGAAAACCTGTCTTGCCGGTCGCGATTACGCGAAAAGTCTGGTGGAGACGGTTGCCGTCAAGGGCAACCTTGACGGTTTTTTTAACACCGTAATGGTAATGGTGGAAGACAGCCGGATAAAGGAAAACCGTCTCCGGCTGATCGGTTCGCTGGTCGGTCTTTTCGAAGACATTGCCGACCTGTCGCAACTGCAACAGTAATGTAACGCCGGACTGGTTGGCTTCGGGCCTAAGAACCGCAGTCATCGCTATATCAAGACAGAAATCACTGGTTCGAATCCCGTTGACCGCGCCAATTTAACGAGTTGCAAAAAGCAGGGGCAAAAAAATCCGCCCGAGCCCGCAACTCCCGCAGTTTTTCCGTCGGAAGAATTGCGGCAGCTGCGGGCTCGGCCGGATTTTAACACTTCAGAAAATTGGCGCTGTTTTCAGGATATCGTTCGAACCTACTTCGCGCAACATCCTGAGGTAACTTTATAAATACCGCTCTCCCTTCGTCTTTCTCCTAGTCCCCGGCCTCGACCGCGCTATGTTGTCGCGGGCGTGGCCACGCAGCGCGGCCGCCCATGCTTGTCGCAGGTTAGCGGGGTTTGCAGGCTTCCGGCACGCCGCGCGCCGTAAGTTCTGCTCCCAAGGTATGGGGAAGCTTATTTTTTAGCATAAGCATCACCCCCTTTCCGGCCGCCAGTGGCGGCCGGGTTTCGGCTTCGCCGTACACCGCAGAAATTATTTCCCGCGCGCATAAACTCTTTACTGTTATAAGGCGCAGAATACCTTTCGTTCCGTTACGCACAGTATACTTAATCTTGGGGATTATTGCCAGCAAATTTCCGGTATATTGCCGATAACCGGTAAGCACGAGCGCGGTTGGAGGGATTGGTGGCAACAAGCCAGCCGTCTTTTACCCATGCAGTAACGAGATTTCTCACCATACGCCCCGAAAGGCCAAGAGCTGCCGCCACTTCCTGCGTGATAACAGTGTCCTTTCGGGCGAAAAGACCTAAAACGACCCTTGCCCTGCGGTCAAGCTTCCGGAGCGGCTCAGGCTCAAGCGGGATGCCTTCCTTGGCGTATTTTGCGGCCTCATCCTTCGCCCTGGCAAAGACATCGGCCAAAAGGGTTGTGAAGTACTCAAGCCAGCCGGTAAGATCAGCCTGGGCGCGGCCCTCGTAGTAATTGTGGCGCTTATGCACAGCCAAGAAAGCGTAATACGCCTCAAGGTCTTTGGCGTGGTGCTCTTCCATAGAGAAAAAGCCGCGCAGGCCGTAGCCGTCCCGCTGAAGCAGGAATGTAGCCAGCAGGCGGGCCGCCCTGCCGTTGCCGTCGTAGTAAGGATGGATCGTGACAAATTGATAATGCGCCAGCGCCGCTATTATGGGGCCGGGCATACTACTGCGCTCCGCCTGGCGCACCCATGCCGCCATTTCGGCCATGAGCCTGTGCACGTCCTTGGCCTCGGGCGGCATATACACGATAGCGCCGGTGGCCGAGTCTTTAATTACATTTTGTCCGCTCCGGTAGGGCGTGGGCTTTGAGCGTTTTCCTTTTTCGATAATGGCGTGCAGGCGTTGAATCAAATCTTCCGTGAACTCTGTGCGCTTTACAGCCCATTCCTCAACTTTCAGCAAAGCGTTCCAGTAATTACGCACCTCGCCGGTGTCGCGTTCCCGGCCATGGAAAGATGTTTTTTTATGTTCAATTACTTCCTGCGCCTCTTTCAGGGTAAGCCGGTTACCCTCAATACGGGTTAAAAAGTGCGTAGACCGTACCCTAGCCGCGCGCCGCAGTTCCGCCTCAACAACCGGCGGCAAAGCCGTCCGCTCCACAATGGTCTTTACAGACGCAATGTCCATAAGCGCCCTGGCAACTTTAGGACTAATCTTATAAACCGGCTCCCAAATATTTGTTTTTTTTATCATTTCCATTTTTTGCGGGCCAGTATTTTCATAAAATTGCGCTTTGCCTTATGCGCGGCGCTAACGGAGGCCAGATAACCGGCGAAATCACCCGGCCTGCCCAAGCTGCCAAGCAAAGAGCGTATCTTCCCGAGAAAAGCAGCCGCCTGCCGGTAGGCCTCCTCGTTTTTAAGGTCGAGAACGGTCTCCACTTGTGCTTTATATATGGGGAGCGCGTCTTCCGGGTGTTCTTTCTCGCGGAGGGCGGCCAGCTTAAGCCACAAGGTATCTGAACAGCCGCCCTCTTTAGCTTCTTTCCAGGCGGCTTCGAGGTTTTTCTCCCAGAGGTGCACCTCTACCAGGGAAGAATAATCCTCCCGCGCGTAACGGCCAAAGACGCCTTTCTGCGCCTCCGCTCTGCGGGCGGCGGCATGGGCGCGCAAAAACTCAAACGCTTTACCGCGCCACTCACCCCAACTGCCTCCGCGATCCGCGTGATTCTTAAGCTTCTGATATCCCGACAGTCCTGGGCAGGCTTTAAATTCCGTCCAGATAAGCGCCAGAGCGTCACTGTGGCGGCGGCGCCGGTGATATTCTTCGGCTAGAAAATCAATAAGCCGGCCATCCGGCTTACCGGGGAAGACTTTTATTCCGTTTTCCACCCACTCCATGGCCAGATCGTGTTTACCCGCGTTCCCGTAAATTTCCGCGATTTCCAGAAAGTCATACGAGGAGGAAAGATCCCGCTTCTTAACCGCAACCAGCTCCTCCACATCCCCGCTCTGCTTAGCAAGCGTTTCCATAATTTGCGTAATCCTGAAGCGCCCTTTATATTTCTCTTTTTTGTCGCTTCCCGGCCCCAACGCAGGAACCTTGGCCCATTGGGCTTCGGCCAGTTTTCCGTAGACCGCTAGGCCTTTCTCGCCCAGCACTCCGGCGTAAACCTGTGCCGCGCCGGAAAAAGTGTCCCATTCCGCGTTGAGCTCACGGTGAAAAAGCCTCTTTGCCAGTGTAACCTGGTCCGGCCGTGCCGCCCTGCAGGCGGCCAGATGTATTGCCTGGGCTCTGTCGCGGATTTCTGACATGGCGCCGCTGGAATCGTCCATGGAACTGAGGGCCTTTTCAATGCCGGCCAGGGCGTATTCGGCAAGTTCAATTACTTCCGTGGCATAACCAGCTTTCAACAGGTCTTCAATCGAATCTACTACGGCTTCCACGCCATTTGTGTAATCGTAGGCTTCCCGCCAGTTCACGAAATATCCCTCACCGATGGCGTTGTCTATGGCTGCGCGATAGGCGGCCAGACGGGGCTTCTTTCCCTTCGGTTTTGCGGTTTTCAGAACCAGCTTCCGGAGCAGGCCGTCGTCCTCAAGCGCCCGGTCCACAAGCATGTTCACAAGCTCCGCCTTGGGCCGCTTGCTAAGCCCGTCCCTTATATCGTTAAAAAAACCGTTTACCCTGCGGTTGTCAGTCTTTTTCATAAATCATCCGCGCGGCCGAAATTTCTTCCCGGTACGGCCCGCGGGAATCCGGGAATGTTTTCCCAAAGGTAAGTCTTACGGAAGAAGCATATCCTTAATGCGCTTGAGGACTATCACGTCTTCCGCCCTGTCAACGGCGTCTTCATCCACGGCGCCGGCCATACGCATAAAGTCATGTTCCTCCTTAGTGAGCACGTGCCCAAGGGGGCCTGTTCTTTCCACATTTTCAAGATAACGGCGCAGAACCTCGGCGGGAAAGATCTCCTTTATTTCCGCGAGAAACGCCGGCAGTTCCCGCGCGAACTCCGGCCGCTCGTCCGCCGCCTCGACAAAATTTACCAGCTTCTCGCCTATCAGGTAGCCCAGGGCCTTCCGGTCCCCGAACCTTTCCTTGATCCCCCTGGCCGCGTCACACTGGCCCATCCATATTTTATGGAACGGTTCCATAATAACCTCCTTAATACCTGCCTACTCCCGCAAATCCCGGCGTGCTTCCACTTCGCCGATAACCGGCGGAGCCTCGCCGCCCGCCTCCGGCAGTTTTGTGACAAAGCGCGGATGAATGTTCCAATGCGTGTCCTTTGTGCGGATGCTCAGGGTTTTTAAGTTCACCCTTACCACGATACCCTGTACGGCGCGGCCGTCGCTCTGGAAACTCACCTTATCTCCCGGCTCGAACCTATCCAGGTGTGCGCGGGTTTTCAGGCCGTGCAGATAATCGATGCGCCTCACCACGCGCCGGTTCAGTTCCAGCAATTCCTCCAGCGAAAGTTTTTCAATATCAATGTGCATAGCTCTCCCTCCGTAGTGCCCCCGCCGGTTGTGGCCTCCGGCCGGGCTATCCGTGCCGCCTGTACTTTTCCTCCAGCCTTTTTGCCGCGGCCACGCCCTCCGGGGTGAAGTGAACCGACTTTCTTCCCTTCGAATCGAGCAAAAGACCTTTATCCGCAAGCGCACCCAGAATTTCAAACCGGTGGTTTTTCCAGGCGCGCGGCGGAAAATCTTTCACTTCGGTCCAGCTCGCGAGGTAAAGCAAAAGCAGCGTCAGCTCTTCCGCGAACAAATCCTCGTTTTTATCTGTGTCTGACATAAAATCACCCCGCTTGCCGGACGGCAGGCTTCAATCTATTCAGTTCCGGGCTCAACAACGCGGCAAACATTCTTGCCGCAGAGTTTGCATTTACCATTAAGGAGCAAGGTTTTATCCGCTACCTCGGCGCTCTCAAGAATAATATGAACGGAGCGGATGCAATTACCGCACCACACATTTGCAAGGATTTTGGCCTGGGCTTCCTGAGGAATCCGCTTCCATCTCTTTGCCGCCGCAGGCGTGAATTGATTCTTTGGTCTAAGTGTTGCCATGGGGTATCCCTTAATTACGCAAGGGCGACAGCGTTCCGCAAGATTTTATTTGTAGCCATAGAAAAAGTTTCCTGCTGCCTTTATAAGGCCCACCTGCTGACAAGTGATCTCGGGATACAGGGCGCCGCGCAGGGCATCCAGTTCCCGGGTGTTCAGGGGCTCGTTGGGCTAGAAGGAAACTGCGCCCCCTACGCCCCTTCTATTGGCTTTTCCAAAAACAACTGCTTATCAAACTGCCTCACGAATTCTGAATTAGGACGATAACCACGCTTTTCATACCAGCGGATAATTTGGCGCTGTGTGTAGTTATCGTGATTATTGTCTATAGGCTTCGGGGTAAGAGCAATACTACGATAGCCTTGTTCTATGGACATTTTCTCGATTTGTTGAAGGATCCTAGTGCCGATTCCTTTGTTCCGTTGTTTTCTCGCAACAAATAGCTCATATAAAAAAAATGGTTTATCAACTGGCCAGCAATCTATCGAGACGAAAGCGAGTTCGACATCATCTTCTTGGGCAATATAATGGCGAGTATGCGTCGTACGACCAGAATGCTGGGCGCGTTCTTTGAGTTCTGGAGTATGAACAGTATGAAAATCAGAGATTTCACGAAGCTGCATCATAATTGTCGGGGCAGTTAACAGCAAGTTAAAAAGTTGCCAGCGTTCCCTATCATTCCAACAGACTAATCCACGTTAAAACTAGAGAACTTCCCTTTGAACCCGCATTTCAATATTTTATCGCAATATTCAGGATGACGCGCAGAATCATAATCATTAAAATGCCATGTGGAATATTTTGAAGTCTTTTTACAGATTTCAGTGATGTAAACCATATCCACATCAGAATAGGAAAACCCGTATGAGTATACATTCTCAATGTTTGGGAGTTTCTCAAAAAAACCTCGATTCACCTTCAAAATTTGCGATGTGTTCTTTCGAAGCTTCTCATGTATATCAGACAGAGCCTCTGCTGTCGCATCTACATATCCAGTGTCATCATCCCGATTGAGCGTTCTTTCGCTCTCCCCGTGACCAACAATTAAATCGCCTCCCTTTTTACCATGAATATGGCATACATTTTTCGCATGATATACTGTCTCCAAAGTTTCTGTATAGTTAAAACTCAAAAAACAGTCTCTTACCAGGTCCAGCAAATTGGCAAACTTAGGCTTCTGCACGACTGAAGCGTCACATGTGGAGATCCACTCTGCAAAATACTTACCAAGCTGGGTTGCTGTATACAAATCCGAACACACATCCTCTTTGTTTCGTTCTGTTTTAATAAAATCGACATCCCCATCACTATCTGTGACTTCCAAATCGGTTAAATGGTGCGCCTCAAATAGCGGACAGAATTCGCCTAGAGCTTCCTCGAAATCAGCCCATTCCCCATCATTAGTTAGAGTAGTTGCCTCTACCAGATTAAATAAAAAGGAAGCGACGTCGGATTCTGAATGCTCATAACCATGATGATCTATAGTCATCGTCAAAGATGGTTGCTCCAAAGAGTCAGCTTTGATTTTGTATGTGCTTTTTAAATATCTCCTAAAGTCAGCATACGATGTTGGTAAGCCATGGTCACGATCAAATCCATTTCCGATAATGAACAGATTACTCATATATTCTCTCGAACAAGATAAAAGCTTAGCTACCTTGAATCCGGCATCCTTAAACCAACAAAACTAGTCACTATTGCTTACCCAATAATCGGCCAGAACTTCAGCTTGTTTCATTACGGTGTCTACTGCTTTTTGTTGTTTGTCGGGTGGGTAGCCGTATTTATTCAGGGTGCGGCGGACTATTACCATCAGCTTGGCGCGGGCGCTTTCTTTCATGGTCCAGTCTATGGTGGCGTTCTTGCGCACTTTATCCGCTATTTCACGAGCAATGCTTTTTAACGCATCATCGCCCAGTTCAAGCACCGCACTGTCGTTTATTTCTAAGGCAGAGTAAAAAGCGAACTCGTCTTTTGTCAGTTTTAATTTTTCGGCAAGGCCGTCAACGGATCGGATTTCCCTGGCTATTGAAATCAGTTCTTCTATGATTTCGGCGGTGGATAAAAGGTTGTTCTGGTATTTTTTGATAGAGGCTTCAAGCATTTCCAGAAGGTTCTTGCCTTTTGTGATGTTGAATTTTAATCGCGCGCGGATTTCGTCGTTCAGGATTTTCTTTAAAAGCTCAACTCCGAGGTTTTTGTGCGCCATCTCTTTTACGTCTTGCAGGAATTCTTCAGAGAGCAGGGAGATATCCGGTTTTTTTATCCCGGCGGCGTCAAAAATATCAACGACCTCGGTTGAAGCTACGGACTGATTCACAATCTGGCGGATGGCGGTTTCGTAATTCTTTTTACCGTTGGTTTCACCATCGCCTTCAAATTTAACAAGCCGTGCCCGCACGGACTGAAAAAAGGCTATCTCGTCGCTTAAATCCAGCGCGTCGTCATGTGGGACGGCCAGGGCGAAAAGCTTTGAAAGGGCGGTGGACTCTTTAATAAAACGGTCTTTGCCGTGCTCTTTAGCAAGAACAAATTCTTCGGTCTGAAGGATAAGAGAAAGCCGCTCGGACGTGCCCACGGCAAAAAACCGCATATAATCGAAGCCGTGGAACATCTGGCGCACGACCTCTATCTTTTCAAGCAGCATTTCCAAAGCTTTCTGCTGGGTTTCGGCGGGATCGCCTTTGCCGCCCGAGCCGGCATAAAACGCGAGGGCCTCTTTAAGGGCGGTGCCTATGCCGATGTAATCCACCACAAGGCCGCCGGGTTTATCCAGGAAAACGCGGTTCACGCGGGCTATGGCCTGCATGAGGGTATGCCGCTTCATCAGCTTGTCAATGTAGAGGGTATGCAGGCAGGGCACATCAAAGCCGGTCAGCCACATATCGCGCACAATAACCAACTTAAGCGGATCTTTGGGGTCCTTCATGCGCTCGGCCAAGATACCGCGGCTTTCTTTATTGGTCCTGTGACAGGCCGGTATAACCAGGCTGTCCGGGTCTTCCGGGTCAAACTCCATTTTATCGGAGGAAGAGGATGTCATTACAACTTTCAGCGCCCCGGCTTTTAAATCTTCGCTGTGCCATTGGGGCCTTAGCGCGACAATCTCATTATAAAGCGCCACGGCTATGCGGCGGCTCATTGCCACTATCATGGCCTTACCCTCAAAAACTTCTGAACGCTTTTCATAATGCGCCACAATATCCCTGGCAAGATTCTTTAGCCGCTCGGGGTGGCCGACAATCGCTTCAAGTTTTGTCCATTTAACTTTAGCCTTCTGGGTTTCGGTGGCGCCGTCGTCCGTCATTTCTTTTTCAAAATCTTCAATCAGCTTGCGGCCGTCTTCCGTAAGGTTGACCTTAGCCAGGCGGCTTTCGTAGTAAATCTTAACCGTTGCGCCGTCGTCTACGGACTGGGCAATGTCGTATTTATCAATATAATTGCCGAATACAGCCGGGGTGTTGATGTCAGTGCTTTCCACCGGCGTGCCGGTAAAGCCTATAAAGGTGGCGTTGGGGATAGCGTCCCGCAGGTACTTGGCAAAACCGTACGCCTTGCGCGTGCCGGTGACATTACCCTCTTTATCCTTGGTATCAATAAATTTAGTCTCAAAGCCGTACTGTGTGCGGTGTGCCTCATCAGCTATTACAATGATATTGTGGCGGTCGGAAAGCTTGTCATATTCAAACTTCCCGCCCTCCGGGAAAAACTTGTGTATGGTGGTAAACACTACGCCGCCGGAGGCCACTTTTAGCAGCGATTTCAAATTTTCGCGGGAATCGGCCTGAACCGGCTTTTGGCCCAACAAGCTTGAGGAGGCGGCAAAGGTATCAAAAAGCTGCTGGTCGAGGTCGTTGCGGTCGGTAATTACAACAATGGTGGGGTTATTCAGGTTGCGTATCAACTTACCGGCATAGAAAACCATGGAAAGGCTTTTACCCGATCCCTGCGTGTGCCAGACAACGCCGGCTTTGCCGCTTCCGGCCTCGGTGGCGGCCAGGCGCGTACTTTCCAGTGCTTTATTTACCGCGTAGTATTGGTGGTAGGCCGCAATCTTTTTTATGGTTTCAATCTGCGTAAGGCCGGTTTTGGCGTCTATCTTTTTGTCTTTCTCAAAAACAATGAAGTTTCGTATTAAGTCCAGCAGGGTTGCCTTATTGAACATCCCGTTGATAAGCACTTCAAGCTGACTTACATGGCCGGGGGATTCCTTTTTGCCGTCAATGGTTTTCCAGGCCTGGAACCGGCTGAAAGGCGCGGAAAGGGTTCCGGCTTTAGCCTCCAAGCCGTCGGAAATAATGCAAAAAGCGTTGTAAAAGAATAGCGACGGAATAACTATTTTATAGGTTTGTATCTGGTCGTAGGCTTTTCTTATGGTAGCATGGGCGTCGGCCGGATTTTTAAGTTCAATCACGACCAGCGGCAAGCCGTTTACGTACAAGATTACATCCGGCCGCTTGTTCTGGTTGCGCTCAATGATAGTGAACTGGTTTATGGAAAAGAAGACGTTGTTTTCCGGATTCTGAAAATCTACCAACCAAACCCGCTCGCCGCGATCCTGTCCGTCTTTGCGTATGGTAACAGGGACGCCCTCGGCCAGCAGTTTATGAAAAGCCTCATTAGCGTCAATAAGCTGCGGGGAATAAACGGACAGCACAGCCTTTAAGGCTTCCTGCCTGGCTGCTGCCGGGATTTCAGGGTTCAGGCGCTCTATGGCTTCTTCAAGAGTAGCTTTTAGCACAATTTCACCGTAATTTTCGCGCTTCTCCGGATTCCCGTAGGGCGAAACGGGCTCGGCAGCAAATAGACCATCCTGAACTTCCACATCCGGCGCAATAGACGGCCCCGGAATATAGTAAAACCCAAGCCGCTTCAGCTCATCAAGGGAAAAAGTCTCTATTTCAGATTCGGTGAATGCTGGCATTAAATATTCCTAATATTGTATTTTCGTCTGTTTCATAAACTCTTCTAGATTTATGCACTCAATTTTATAATCCTTGCATACGTTAGGGATTTTAGCAGCAGCACCCTGCTTCATTTTTTCCTGAGTCACTAAAACACCATTACGCACTTTGGCCGCTGCAATTAAAAACGGGTCCGCAACAGGAAAACCCTTTAAGATATTTTTATAACTAACCAGATTTCTGTATTGCTCTTTCTCGAACATTTTTCTTACCAGTTTAAATTCTTCGGCGCTTGGGGCGATAAAAATGTTTTTATGAGCCGTTACCCACTGCTGGAGATGATCCTCATGACATTTCTGATCCAGTTCCCGAAAAACTTCTCTTACTGACCGCAACGCGCCGGAGTCTGCCAGGGCATCAACTTTCTTCCAGACGGTGGGCATTGTTGTCGGATAATAATTGCCCAGTGTCCCAAAGGCGCTTGAATCAAGGATATACATTGTTAGCGCCTTAGGTAACTTTCCAGTTTATTAACATTCCGCGCTTTCACATTTAGATGCGCCGCAAGGTCCACCCGGCTAATGCGCTTACTGTAATAATTATGAAAAGCTAGTGCAGCAAACCCTTCTCCCATATAGGCGAGCTGTGTGCGGTAATAGTCGCCTCGCGGTTTGTCACCTTTTTTTGCACGGCGATAGTCATTATTCCATTCTTGAGACTTTTTGTTGTAATATTCTGGGGTTACCTTGGCATGATCGAGCATTCTGCGAAGAATCACCTCGCGGCTTACTGAATATTTTTCGGCGATTACAGCGACTATGTCGTCATCTACTACACGCAGGCCTTGAAGGTCTTTCTTGAAATATTCCTCAGGCACTAAGATTTCTGCGGCGAATTTATTACACTTTATCTCCAGAGCACGTTCATCATCTGGCATTTCATCGAAGTAGCTTTCGTCTATATCTGTTACCCCATTTATGCCATAAAGTATATGCCCTAGTTCGTGCACCAAGGTGAAAAGTTGCCGCGAAAATGCATTTGAATTATTAACCATTATGATGGGATACTCATCATCCATCAAGCTGAATCCCGATACGAACCTATCATCGAATGAGTTTTTAAAGGTGAAGATTCCAGCTTCCTCAAACATGAAACGGAAAGATTTAACCGCTTTTTCAGGGGAACGATAAGAAAGCTGTTTGGATATTGTTATTCCGATATATTCACGAGCCTTCCTGGCAAGTTCTTTTGCAGTGAGGCCAACTGTTGAGATATCATCAAATATCCGTTTGCGTGGCTGAACATCCGCCGTCAATTCTTTCAATGAATTCTGGTACCCCATTCCTAAACGAATTTTTGCAAATGTATCCGGGGAGAACCGAATCAATTCGCAGTCGGGAAGCCTGCGCAATTTAGTTTCCGCTTTTTCAATTTTAGGTGGTTCAGGAAAAAAGAATACCGCCAAAGGGACTTTAAGGTGTTTATAGGCCAAATCTTCCAGGCAAGTTAGCGAGGGAAAGGTTTTCCCATTTTCATTTTCCCATTCCGCTATCTCGCTGGGCTCCCGCCCCATCCGAAGCGCCAAGTCTTCTATGCTGATTCTGCTTTGAGCTCTGGCCCAAGCAATAATTCTGCGATTTACACTTTCCACAATCATGGCAAATCCTGCTTATTAATCAAAAAGATTATGATTCTAAATTTAGAAGAATAAATCACGAGATGATATTAATCACGCCTGGCTGAGAAAATCCATAATTCTTTCCAGTCAGGCGGCTTAAATGGTGCGCTAACCCTTTACCACAAGAATGAGGTTTGCTTCCAGTAAAACCAAAACTGCTGGACACTTGGTCGTTGGTGTTAAAAGCATTGACAAAATCCCGAGCTTGCTGTGGAGAAAGCTTCTCTATGGCGGGCAATATTTCGGCAAGAGTATTGCCAATATTAAAATTATCACAGCGCTTAACGGCGACAACAAGCGCATCCACCATACCCTCATGTTTTGCCAGGAGTTTGACTATTTCTTTAGCGGCAGTGGGCCAAGAGCAGGAAAGCGCCTGAAATTTGCCAATAAATCCATAAGGATCTTTTCCCATTTTTACCGGGATTATTGGGACACTACGCCCAAATGCAAATCCGACTTCTTGATCGGTCCAAAGACTATCATGAAAGTCATCCGTCAGCAAAGCGACGAGAGCATCCATTGAGTCAAGCGCATTTTCTATTTCACTTTGCCACTCTTTTGTGGGATGGATATCCTCATGCGCCACAAAACAAGATATCCCGTAGAGCTGCAATTCTTCTTTTATTATTGCAACTTCTTTTTTAACTTCTGATTTATGGCTCAGGAAAACTTTATATCCCGCATCCCCCCATATTCTTTTTACCGCGTCAGGCAAAACAAGACGTTCACCCGACAACAGCAGGCCAGATTTTTTCCGCCAATCCTGGTCTTCTGCAACTTTCATTTCCAGAAAAACCGCCGCAACATACTCGTTTTGTATGTTGTGCAAAGTGTTTATATCGTCCTTAATCTGCGACTGTATTTTGTCTTTATTCTTGACTGTGCCGAGGTAAAGGGATTCAGGAATGACCAGATAAACCGCATGTGCAAAAGTGTCGTTATTCCAATTATTAGAACTGGAACCCCAGTCCTCATGCACCCTAATTTGTGCATTAACAATAATTTCCTGTAGCTTCGCGTGTCCATCGTTAGCGTATAATTTAGAAAGTGCTGCCAAATAGTGCTCAATTTTCTTCGGAAGCTCAAAATCAGGACCATTATTGCTCATGCCTTCACCCTCACTTCACCGGACATGAGTTTTGGAAGAAGCATATCGCGCAATAGAGAAAGTTTTCGGGCTGTTATTGAGTTGGCAAATATTTTATCATCAAGAGGCTTAGCCAGTTTATCGAACTCGCTAATCGTATTTTCCAACGGTAATATTGTCTCAATACCATTAAAGTCATCCTTGCCAATGGACCCAAAAACGGTTCCTTGCTGCTCGAACGCATCAAATTCGTCATGCAAAGAATGGATTTTATAAAAAGTATAAGACACAAACCCTTTCTTATGCCGAACAGCAGCAAGACCCCGACCAATACAGCAATCCTCAATAGCCATGTTAATATCCCCAACAGGGGCACGGACACTCACCAATGTGTCATATTTTTTTGCATAACGTTTTGGTTCAGTGCAAAACAATCTTGTTTGTGGATATCTAAAATCAAATTCCGCCCGGCCCTGAAAAAACAACATGCCGCGCCTGTCTTCATTATACGAAGACCCGGCCGGCGATTGCCCCATTGTGATATCCATCTCATCTTGCAACTTTCCCTTCTTCCAGTCTGGGGAAGCTTCTTCTATAAACATTCTGCGCCAGAGGGCAGAAGCCATCCCTTCCAGGGTTTTGTTTTGGCGGTGAAGGAGGTCTATTTTGTCGTCCAGGCTGGAAAGAACGGCGGCTAGAGCGCGCTGTTCCGGGAGCGGCGGCAGATTTATGGAAAGATTCTCCACCACCTCCGGAGTAAATGCCGGATAAGTAGAGGTTGATCCTTCCGCAATCATATCCAAATGCTCAGTTATATCTTCTTGTGTCAGGAATGAATAAAGAAAGTATGGGTCTATTTCATCCTTGCAAGTCAAAACAACAAAACCAGTCGAGGCCACCATGTTTGTCGGCACGTTTTTTAAAAAACCATAATGCCGCTGTATGGGTCTTACCATTGAAAGAACAATATCGTTATCTTTTACAATTCTCTTTGCCCGGCTTGGAGCAGCAGCCAGTTGAAAATGCTGCAGCGCCTCAATCTTTCCCTTAGTTATTGAGCCTGTGTCCAAATACTCAATTTCAGTGTGTGGATAATTTTTATCAATACTCCTGGAATTTATTAACACATGGTCGCCTAACCTGCATTCCTTCCATCCGGATTTCGGCTTACTTGTTGCTGCGATCATTTTTTTGACCCCAGCTCTTTTTCTATTTCTTTGATGCTCGGCAGGCTGGATTTAATGCTCTTGGGCAGCGATTGCGTCAATTTGTATTCCGAAACGCCGATGGGCTTGCGTATGTCGCTTAAGGCGTATTCCACAACCAGCTTGCTCTTACTTTTACAGATAAGTATCCCCACCGTCGGATTATCCTGCTTCGTGCGTAGTTGCGCGTCAACGGCTTTAAGATAGAAATTCAGTTTCCCCGCGTGCTCCGGCTCAAAGCCCACAGTTTTCAATTCCACCACCACATAGCAGTGAAGTTTTGTGTGATAGAACAACAGGTCTATAAAGAATTCACGGTCATCCACCTGAAGAGGCATCTGCCTGCCGATGTAGGAGAACCCCGCCCCGAGTTCCAGAAGAAACTGCGTAACATGGGAAACAAGTGCGTTTTTAAGCTCTTTCTCCCGGTACTCTCCGGTTATGCTGAGAAAATCAAAAATGTAAGGGTCTTTAAGTGTCTGAACGGCCAAATCCGACTGGGGTTTTGGTAAAGTAACCGCGAAGTTGCTTACAGCTTTGCCCTCGCGCTTATAAAGGCCGCTTTCAATCTGGTGAACAAGCACACTGCGGCTCCAGTTATATTTTGCCGTACTCTGTGCGTAATAAAGGGCCTCGTCCATATTGTCACATTTTGAAATAATGGCAATATTATGGCCCCAGGGGATTTGGGTTAAAAGCGAAACAGACTGTTTCGCCAATTGGGCAACAGGCTGTTGCCCAATTGCAGACTTGCCATTATAAAAGCAATACCATTGCCTGATATACTTCAGGTTCCTGAAAGAAAATCCTTTCATATCAGGAAATTCAGCGGTCAAATCCTTGCTTAATTGCAAAAGAAAGCTATCGCCCCATTTCGAGTTGGCCTGTTTTGCAACGATATCAGCACCAAGTCCCCAATAAAATTTAAGAAGCTCTGTGTTAACGGCTACCACAGCTTTAAGCTGGGCACCGCGAATTCTGGTTTTTATATCCGCAAGCCAGGCTTTGTAGTTTTTATCGTGAATTAAGTTGTATTTCATAAGCAACCCATATTACTTTTACTCAGGCCGCCTGTTTCGGAAAATAACCACGGCTTTCATTGAAGCACCGCTCTTTTCTTCCGCATCTTGATATTCGCCTTCATAATAAGGTTTTTTGGGCTCATGCTTAACCTCAACAATCTTGGGAGGACGAATTTCTTCAAACCCGGTTTCATAGCCATCAGTTAAAACTGGCATATCTCCGGGAAATTGTTTGAGCGCCTCTATCAATTCTCGGACTTTCATTTGGTCACCACCAGCTTAGCCAGGTTAGTGCGGATCAGTTCATTAAGCCGGACTTCTTCTTTCATCTGCTCGTCCAGTTCCGCCTTAAGCTTGCCGAAGCGTTCCGCGAAGTCAAAATCATCTTCTTCGTCCGGCAGGCCTATATAACGGCCGGGGGTAAGCACATAATCTTTTGCCCGTATTTCTTCCAAGGACACCGATTTACAGAAACCCGGCACATCCGCGTAACCATCGGTTTTATTGTGCCAGTGGTGGTAAGTATCGGTTATCTTGGCAATGTCGGCGTCGGTAAAGTCTTTTGTTTTGCGGTTTACCAGATAGCCAAGGTTGCGGGCGTCAATAAACAAGACTTTATCCAGGCGGCCCTCTTTCCTGCGGGACAGGAACCAGAGGCAGGCGGGTATCTGGGTATTTACAAAAAGCTTGGGCGGAAGATTAACAATACAGTCCAGAAGGCCGGCCTCAATAATAGCCTTGCGGATTTCGCCCTCGCTATTGGTTTTGGAGGTAAGCGAACCCTTGGCAAGAACAAACCCGGCCATGCCTTTGGGCGACATGTGATAGATGAAGTGCTGGATCCACGCATAATTGGCGCTGCCGGCGGGAGGAACGCCATATTTCCAGCGGGCGTCGTCTTTTAAAAGGCGGCCGGACCAATCCGAATCGTTGAACGGCGGATTTGCAATAATAAAATCGGCCTTAAGATCTTTGTGCGCGTCGTTTAAGAAAGAGCCCTCGTTGTTCCACTTGATGTTTGAGCTGTCTATGCCGCGGATGGCAAGGTTCATTTTGGCAAGACGCCAGGTTGTCTGGTTGGACTCCTGGCCGTATATGGAAATCATGTCGGTGGGATTAAGGATTGCGCCTTTGCCTTTCTTTTTATAGTGGTCCTGGTGCGCCGCAATAAATTTTTCACTCTGCACAAACATGCCGCCGGAGCCGCAGCAGGGGTCAAGCACACGGCCTTCGTAAGGCTCAAGCATTTTAACCAGCAATTTAACCACGCTGCCGGGCGTATAGAATTGCCCGCCCTTTTTACCCTCGGCAAGCGCGAATTGGCCGAGGAAATACTCATACACCTGGCCGAGCATGTCCCTGCTTTTGGCCTCTTCGGTGCCAAGAGCTATTGTGCCGATAATATCTATAAGCCCGCCCAGGCTGGCCCGGTCCAGATTCTGCCGCGCGAAAACCTTGGGAAGAACGCTTTTAAGAGAGGGGTTCTGGCGCTCTATGGCTTCCATGGCCTCGTCCACATAGCCGCCTATGTCCACCTTTTTACCGTTCTCAAGAAGGATTTCGGTCTTTTTGGCGTTGTCGGAGATACGTTTCCAGCGGGCTACGGGCGGAACAAAGAAAACTTTCTCCGCAGTATATTCGGTGGGTTCTTCCGGCATGGCACCAGCATACTCACCCTTGCCGGCAACGAATTTTGAGTGCAGAACTTCAAAGGCGTCGGATATGTATTTAAGAAAAACAAGGCCGAGCACCACATGCTTATACTCGGCGGCGTCCATGTTTTTGCGCAGCTTATCAGCGGATTGCCAAAGGGAAGCCTCAAAGGACTCCAGTTTTTTTGCCTTACTGTCGGATTTTGTGGTTTTGGGCATTTTGTCTCCGAAAAAGCTACCAATGAAAACGACGGTTTTATAAAAAACCCCTAATAATTAATTATATTGCTTTGAGCAACAAATTGCCATTAAATTACCATGAAAGTCATATGACACTCACGAGGCATGGGAATATTATAGGACATCAACGCGACAAAGGCGTGTCGCATTGGAAATGGGTGTTTTTGCTGTTTTTCTCTTTCCTGGGTGGGTAAATACGCCGTATCATGAATGGGTGGGGGCATTCTCAGGCGGGCCAGGCCGGGGGCGGCGGCCCCACGCGGCCAGATGTTACCGGCCTGGCCTTACCTTATTTTCTTTGCAGTTTCCGCTCCCCGCCG
>Ga0208953_1001050_pt1 | contig 18617 bp, 3 predicted proteins | sample RifOxyB2_FD_184033 | JGI IMG/M metagenome (GOLD analysis project Ga0208953, IMG submission 184033) | Groundwater microbial communities from Rifle, Colorado - Rifle Oxygen_injection B2 (SPAdes) | ecosystem: Environmental > Aquatic > Deep subsurface > Groundwater | place: USA: Rifle, Colorado... | reverse complement strand
GCAACACCTTTATAGGGTTTAATGCCGGACGCACAAATGTGGATGGATCGCATAATACTTATGTGGGGTATTGGTCCGGCTATAACACCACTGGGAATAGCAACTCTTTTCTGGGGTCTCAGGCCGGTTATAACAATACCACCGGTGGGAACAACTCTATAGTTGGGCGTATTGCCGGCTACTATACCCAAACCGGTTCGGCAAATGCCATCTTCGGCAATGAAGCGGGTTACGGCGCAACTGGTCAGTCTTTTTCCAGTTCCACCATCATAGGTTATCAGGCGGGATATGCGCTTAAAGCCGGTAACGACAATATCCTTATCGGCTACCAAGCCGGGTATAACATACAAAACGGCACTGGGAATATAATTATCGGATACGGCCAGAACACTTCCGCGGTAGATGCCAGCAATGAACTTAATATCGGGGGTGTTTTGTACGGCGACCTGTCCGCAAAAACCATCGGCATCTCAACGCGCGTTCCTCAGGCCGCTTTGGATATAGTCTCCACCGGTACGGCGTCAAACGTGTACGCGCAGATCTGGCGCGATTCCGACGGCGTGATAAAAGCCTCCATGACGGCTGACGGTAAGCTGTATACTGCCCTGCCGACCCCCGGCGATCACCTGGGCAATCATGTGGCTACCACCACGCTGAACATGGCCACCTTCAATATCGTAGGCATTTCAACCATAAGCGTAAGTTCCATAACCACAACAGCCGCTGGAGTCACCTTCAGCACGCATGTCTTCTTTGCGAATGGAAATGTGGGGATGGGGACTACGTTACCTTTGTCAAAATTAGATGTGTCCGGCGGGTCAGTAACGATACGGGGGGCAAACGCCGCCTTGGTGTTTGAGGATTCAAGCCGCGTAATCTCTTCCGAAACAGCTATAACGCTTGGCGCAGGAGTAAGGGTGTCCACAAATGTTTACATAGTGGGCTTTTCATCCGCCGCTAAATACTACGGCGACGCTTCTAGCCTTACTGGGACCAAGGACAATTTGGGCAACCATGTGGCTACCACAACGCTGCAAATGGGCATCTATGGGATAGTCACCTCAAGCGATATTACCGCCGCGCGCTATCAGATAAACGGCAGTACGGTGCTTGCGATCTTGCCCGGCGTCGGCAGTTTCGCCGCGGGGGTGAATATAACCACCGGGAATACGGGCAATTATAATCTGTTCGTCGGATATAGCGCTGGCCGCAGCAACGCTTCGGGTCTTCAAAATGCTTTCCTGGGATATGGCGCCGGCTACTACAATAGCGGGGGAACATCCAACTCTTTTATGGGATTCCAGGCCGGATATATTAATAAAGGCGGCGCAAGCAATACTTTCCTGGGGGCCCAGACCGGTTACAATAATATTTCGGGCGCGGATAACACTTTTATGGGGGCTACCGCCGGCCAAATGACTAACACGGGCCAGTACAACTCTTTCGTGGGGTATGATGCCGGCAATAATAACACCACTGGCGGCAACAACTCTTACTTGGGAATAAAGGCCGGCTATTCCAACAGAACAGGCTCGTATAATTCAATATTCGGCAGTTTCGCGGGTTTTGGCGTCAATAATAATTCGTTCTCCAATTCGACCATTATGGGGGCTAATGCCGGTTACTCCAACACCACGGGCGCGAACAATTCTATTATCGGGTACAATGCCGCTTACTATAGCGAAACAGGTTCGGCTAACGCCATACTCGGCAACGAAGCCGGTTACGGCGCAAGCGGCCAGTCCTTCTCCAGCGCTACGCTTTTGGGATATCGCGCCGGATACGGGCTTACTACCGGCAATGACAATATTCTTATCGGTTTTAAAGCCGGTTACGCTATCACTTCCGGCACCGGGAATATAGTTATCGGATACAATAAAGATACCTCCGCTGTCGGAGTCAGCAATGAACTTAATATCGGCGGGGTTATCTACGGTGACCTGGTAAACAAGACGATAGGCATCTCGACCCGCGTACCGCAGGCGGCTTTAGATATAGTATCTACCGGTACGGCTTCGAACGTGTATGCGCAGATCTGGCGCGATTCCAATGGTGTGATAAAGGCCTCCATGACGGCCGACGGCACCCTTTACGCTACGGATATTCCCGGCGACAACCTGGGGAACCATGTGGCTACAACCACCTTGCAGATGGGCGTGTATGGTATCGTCACCTCCAGCGATATTACCGCCGCGCGCTATATGATAAACGGCAGTACAGCGCTTGCGATCTTACCGGGCACCGGCAGTTTTGCCGTCGGAGTGGATATAACTACCGGGAATACCGGTAGTTATAACTTATTTGTGGGTGCCAGCGCCGGCCGCGGTAACACTACTGGTGGAAGCAATACGTTCGCGGGATGGTATGCCGGCCGTAATAACACCACTTCCGGGAACAATACTTATTTCGGATCTCAGGCCGGCCAATTAAGTGCGGGGTCTGGGCTTAACGTTATCGTGGGGCAGCAGGCTGGTTACAACAATACCGGACCGTACAACACATTCATAGGGGGGAAGGCGGGTTTAGGCAACACCTCGGGTGGGGTTAATGTTTTCGTGGGCCTGTATGCCGGCAACTCCAACAACAGCGGTAGTAATAATACTTTTTTTGGGGGGTATGCCGGCCGGTATAATACCACAGCGAGTTACAATATTTTCATTGGTCGTGATAGCGGTTACAATACCAATACTGGGGGGTATAATATTTTTATGGGTCGGGAGGCCGGCTACTCCAATACCACGGGATCTACCAACACTATTGTTGGTTATTATGCCGGCTATTACAATCAAGCAGGTTCGGCTAATGCCATATTCGGTAATGGGGCCGGCCTTGGCGCAACCGGTCAGTCTTTTTCAAGTTCCACTATTATGGGGTCCGAAGCGGGGTTTGCGCTTACCACAGGTTCGGATAATATTCTAATGGGCTTCAAAGCCGGGTATAACATACAGAACGGTACGGGAAATATTGTCATCGGATATAACAAAGACACTTCCGCGGTCGGTGCCAGCAATGAACTTAACATCGGCGGGGTGATATACGGGGATTTAGTCAACAAGACGATAGGCATCTCAACGCGTGTGCCGCAGGCGGCTTTGGATATAGTCTCCACCGGTACGGCGTCAAACGTGTACGCGCAGATCTGGCGCAATTCAAGCGGCGTTATAAAGGCGTCTATGACGGCTGACGGCACACTTTATACCACCGCGCTTGTCGCCGGCGACAACCTGGGGAACCATGTGGCTACAACCACCTTGCAGATGGGCGTGTATGGTGTCGTCACCTCCAGCGATATTACCGCCGCGCGTTATCAGATAAACGGAAGCACAGTGCTTGCGATCTTACCGGGAACAGGCAGTTTTGCCGTCGGAGTGGATATAACTACCGGGAATACCGGTAATTATAACTTGTTCGTAGGTTCCAGCGCCGGCCGCAGCAACAGTACGGGGCAGCAAAATACTTTCCTGGGGTATACCGCCGGATATAATAACAGTACAGGTGCGAGCAACACTTTCCTGGGGTATACCGCCGGCCAGGCTAATACTACGGGGGATAATAACTCTTTCCTTGGCGCCGCCGCGGGCGCCGCCAACACCAGCGGTTCGCTAAATACCGCCGTCGGAGTACAAGCCGGTTATGGCAACACTAACGGGAGTTATAACTCTTTAGTCGGAGTTCATGCAGGTTATATTAACCCAACAGGTTCGGCTAATACCATATTCGGTACTAAAGCGGGCTATGGCTCAGGCGGCCAGTCATTTTCCAGTTCCACGATCATGGGCTATCGGGCCGGTTACGGACTTACTACCGGCAGCGACAATATCCTTGTCGGGTTTCAGGCCGGATACAATATTCAGGATGGTACCGGGAATATAGTTATCGGCTATGGCAAAGATACGTCCGCTATCAGCGCGGACAATGAACTTAACATCGGCGGGGTCCTCTACGGGGATCTGGTCAACAAGACAATAGGTATCTCAACACGCGTGCCGCAGGCGGCTCTGGATATTGTATCCACCGGCACCACGGCAGATCATTATGCGCAGATCTGGCGAAATTCCGGTGGAGTAATCATTTCGTCTATGTCAGCGACCGGCAGACTGGGTACCACCGGAGACGTTTCCGCCGCGCGTTACCAGATAAACGGCAGCACGGTGCTTGCTTTATTATCCGGCGCCGGCAGTTTTGCGGCGGGTTATAATTTAAGCACCGGCAGTGCGGGGAATTATAATTTATTCGTTGGTTACAGCGCCGGCCGCTATAACAGTGCGGCCAGCTACAACACTTTCGTGGGGTATACTGCCGGCTATAACACCGGTGCTGGGCAAGCTAACACTTTTATGGGGTATGCGGCCGGGGTTGCCAATAGAACAGGGGTATACAACGTGGCCGTGGGGGAGGAAGCCGGCAACCTTGGCACCTCGGCATCATATAATGTGCTAGTGGGCGCTATCGCCGGCTACCGTTTTACTACCGGAGCTTACAACATCTGCGTGGGAAGAGCGGCCTGCATTTACAATCAAACCGGTTCGGCTAATACGGTGATAGGCGTTAATGCGGCTTTTGGCGCAGCCGGTGGGTCTTTTTCCTATTCCACCATTATGGGGTATACGGCGGGATATTCAATTACAACCGGGAATGATAATCTCCTGCTGGGTTATAGGGCCGGGTATAGTATTACCACTGGAACTGGCAATATTATTATAGGCTACAACCTGGGCACTTCCGCTCCGGCAGCTATTAATGAAATCAATATAGGGGGCGTATATAAAGGCGTCGTTTCTTCCGGGACGGCTACCATACCTAAGTTTACCGTTCAGGCCGAAGATGCCGGGGTAACTATTACCACAAATCACTACGGTAAAACTATAACAGTTAACAGCGGCTCCGCCAGAACAATTAGCCTGCCGGCCAGCACGACCGCCGCGGATATCGGCGCGACAATTACCATAGTTAAATTAGGCGCGGGCAAAGTAACAATAGACGCAGGCGCCGGAGACTATATAGCCGATTCAGGCTCTGGCGGCACTATTTACAATGATGCTGTTTTACCCGCCTACGCAACTATTACCCTGCGTCTTATAGACGACTCTCATTGGGTGATAATAGGCGGAGAGGGGGCATGGATAACTACCACATAAAGGATCAAAGATATGAAACGCAAACTTTGTAAGAAGGACGGAAATATTTCCGTACACTATCCATTATTTTATATTCTCGTTTTTTTCACGCTTCCCGCCGGAGCTGTGAATGTATCCACGCATTCTTTCGCTAATTGTGATTTCCCCGATACGGGGGAGGCCGCCTGTTTTAATAATACTACAAATATAGCTTGCCCCACCGTGGGGCAGGATTTTTATGGGCAGGATGCGACTTATGGCACCCACTCTCGCACTTGGCCGAGCTACACCATATATAACCCGACTGGGATATCTTCGGTCACGGTGGATAACCGTACTGGACTTATGTGGATAACCAATCCGCGTAATGACGCGGGGTTTGTGACCACCCAGAATTGGCAGAGCGCGCTTTCCTCCTGCGCGGTAACCATGAATGCGGGTTCCGGATATGGCGGTTATACGGATTGGCGTCTGCCCAATGTGCAAGAGCTGATGAGTATATTATATTTCGGTACATATAATCCGGCTATATCGTCCACATATTTCCCAGGCACAGTATCCGATTGGTACTGGACTAGTACTACAGCGGTGTGGAGTCCTAATGGCGCGATTCTACTTTATTTCGCATCGGGCAGGTTGGCCACCGGGGCGAAGGCGACTTCTTTATATTGGGTCCGTTGCGTTCGCGGCGGCTTTTGATCGTGTTAGGGGTGGGAATTAGGTATTCTCAGAAAGCAAAAATGAGCATTCCAATGAGGACGGAATTATGAAACTGGGTTTAAAGCCAAGACTGTGCAGGGAAAACGGTAATTTAAGTATTCTCTATTCTCTATTTTTTATTTTCTTCCTTGTGCTTCCCGCATGCGCTGGGAATATTTCAACGCATGCTTTTGACTCCGGCATGAATTGTAAAGGTATATGGAAACTGCCCGACACCGGACAGACCACATGTTATAACGCCACAACATCCATAGCTTGCCCCGCGGCGGGGGCGGCTTTTCATGGGCAGGATGGAAGTTATACTCCATCGGTAATCCAGCCGAGTTATACCATAACCGGTCCTGTGGGATCGTCCGTTACTGTGGATAACCGCACGGGTCTCATGTGGATAACCAAACCGGTGACGGAGGCCGGATTTGTGAGTTCTCAGACCTGGCAGAGCGCGCTTTCCTCCTGCGCGGTAACCATGAACGCAGTTTCCTATGCCGGCTACGCGGATTGGCGCCTGCCCAATGCGCGGGAGCTTGTAAGCATAATGAATTACAACACGACTCCATTGGCTGTAGACACAACTTATTTCCCGGAGACAGTTCTATCTTTATACTGGACCAGCAGTACAAACTACGGGAGTTATTCCCAAGCGTGGACCGTTTATGCTGGTTATGGAAGTACCTATGCGTATTCTAAAAGCACCCTTTGTCATGTGCGTTGCGTCCGTGGTGGAAGCGGATATTGACGGATTTAATGCTTTTATATCGATACTGCAGTCCGCATTATGTTCTTGATAAGGAAAAGTATATGGGACGGATAAAATGCGTCCAGGATAAACAACTGCGCGTTTACTCAGGCGTTCTTCCCACTTGTCCCCATTTTCTGCTTCTTTTAGTTTTTATATCTGTGGTAATTTGTCCGCTGCCGCCTTTCCCCTGGTCCCTTACTCCCGTACTATACGCCCAAACCGAACTTGGCGCCGAGGACGATTTGACCGTGCTTGGTACTAACGGCGGAGCGGAAGATCCCGACGTTGAAGTAAAAGGTTTCACCGTATTCGGCTCCACACAGGGTTCCTATTCCGGTGCTGTTGCCGGGACAGGCAATATTGTAGTGAATGGCTATTTATCGGTGTCTTCAGGCGCCTATTTTGTGGGGAATTCGACATTTACCGGCGCGAATAAGATATTCATAAATGACGGAACGGCCGGACAGGTGCTTCGCAAGAACGGGGGCGGTTATCTCTATTGGGACGATGCCGCGGGTATAGGGGACAGCCTGGGCAGCCATGTAGCCACCAAAACGCTGGATATGAACAGTTGGAACATTATAAATGTTTCATCCGTCAATTTTAAGTCCAATGTGTATGTTTCGTCCGCTTCCCCGGCACAGTTGCTTGGGCTATATATAAGCAGCAATATTTATGTAGCCGGCGTATCTTCAGCCGCCCAATATTATGGCGACGGCTCTGGGCTTGACAGTATCCCCGGTGACAATTTGGGCAACCATGTGGCTACCACCACGCTGCAGATGGGCGCTTATGGCATTGTCACCTCCAGCGATATCACTGCTGCGCGCTATCAGATAAACGGCAGTACGATGCTTGCCATATTGCCGGGTGTCGGCAGTTTCGCCGTGGGCTTTGATATGAGCGCCGGCAATACGGGAGATTATAATTTGTTTGTCGGTTCCAGCGCTGGCCGAAGCAACGCCGCCGGCGGGCGTAATTCGTTTCTGGGGAATGCTGCGGGATATAACAACAACTCGGGCGGAAATAATTCATTCCTGGGATATCAGGCCGGATACAGTAACACCACGGGTGCGCAAAACTCTTTCATAGGGACTTATGCAGGCTATAATAATACCACGGGATCGGGCAATATCTTAGTGGGGTATAGCGCCGGCTGGAGCAACATTGCCGGTAACTATAACTCTTTTTTGGGCGCATATGCCGGTTACTATAATATCTCCGGAGAGAATAACTCTTTTCTGGGGCATAGTTCCGGCTACAACAATACTTCCGGCTCAAGCAATACTTTCGCGGGGGCCTATGCCGGCTATAATAACACCATTGGTTCAAGCAACACTTTTATAGGGGCTTATGCGGGCTATAGCAACATTTCAGGTGATGGAAATTCTTTCCTTGGGGCTTATGCCGGCTCCTCCAACACTACTGGCGGCAGTAATTCGTTCCTGGGGTCTCAGGCCGGGTATAATAACACCACGGGCGGGCAAAACTCTTTCCTGGGTGCTGGTGCCGGCTACTTCAACACCACGGGTTTCACCAATTCTATTGTAGGGTCTCAGGCCGGCTATTACAATCAAACAGGTTCGGCAAATACCATATTAGGCAGTTACGCCGGTTACGGCGCAACCAGTCAGTCTTTTTCCAGTTCCAGCATTATGGGGTCTCAGGCCGGGTTTTCACTTACCACCGGCTCGGACAATACCCTGTTGGGCTACAAGGCCGGGTACAATATACAGCATGGCACCGGGAATATAGTTATCGGCTATGCCAAAGACACCTCCGCAACCGGGGCTAATAATGAGCTTAATATCGGGGGTGTTTTATACGGAGACCTGTCCGCAAAAACCATAGGCATCTCAACGCGTGCCCCGCAGGCGGCTTTGGATATAGTGTCCACCGGTACGGCGTCGAACGTGTACGCGCAGATCTGGCGTGATTCAGACGGGGTGATAAAGGCGTCCATGACGGCCGACGGTAAGCTTTACGCGGATCTCATAGCCTCGGTTCCCCGCGGCGACAGCTTGGGTAATCATATCGCCACAACTACTCTGCAAATGGGTAATTTCGCAATAGTCAATGTTGCCAGCATCACCGCAAACGGCTACATTATCGCAAACTCAACAATAACAGTCCTTGGCAATGCGTTTTCAGTAGGGACTTCAACTTTTGTGGTAACGCAAGGTAAAGTCGGTATTGGAGCGGCTGGGCCCCTGTCAAAATTTGACGTCATGGACGGTTCAATAACGATACGGGGGGCAAGCGCGGGTCTGGTCTTTGAGGATTCACGCCGCGTAATATCTTCAGAAACAGTAACAACGCTTGGCGCGGGCATCAGAGTATCAACAAATATTTACATAGTGGGTTTTTCATCCTCCGCAAAGTATTATGGCGACGGTTCGGCGCTTACTAATGTGCCCGGTGATAGTCTGGGCAACCATGTGGCCACCACCACTTTGCAGATGGGAGCATACGGTATCGTTACCTCCAGCGATGTCACCGCCGCGCGCTACCAGATAGACGGCAGTACGGTGCTTGCCATATTGCCCGGCAGCGGCAGTTTCGCCGTGGGGGTGGATATAAGCACCGGCAATACCGGCAATTATAATTTATTCGCAGGTTCGAGCGCGGGCCGCAGTAATACAGGGGGGGGATTTAATACTTTTGTGGGATATAATGCGGGCCGCAACAACGCGACAAGCAATCATGCCACATTTGTCGGTTATAATGCCGGAAAGGTAAACTCCACGGGTTTAAATAACACATTCCTGGGGTCTGATGCCGGGTCCGCTAATACAAAGGGCGGGAATAATACGTTCCTGGGCAATCAGGCTGGTTCTATCAACACCTTAAATTCTAACAACACCTTTGTGGGACATAATGCCGGCCGAAGCAATACTACCGGAGAAAAAAACACCGCTCTGGGGGCGGGGGCCGGCCTTTACAATATAACAGGTTCCGCCAACGCGATATTTGGCGAAGAAGCCGGGTATGGCGTGGTGAATAATTCATTTTCCAGCTCGACGCTTATGGGTTATCGCGCCGGATACGGTCTTACGGCCGGCGGAGACAATATCCTTGTGGGATTCCAGTCCGGCTACGCTATCACCACCGGCACCGGGAATCTAGTTATCGGATATGACAAAGATATTTCCGCTGTCGGGGCCGGTAATGAACTTAATATCGGTGGTGTTTTGTACGGCGATCTGTCCGCTAAGACCATAGGCATTTCGACGCGCGTGCCGCAGGCGGCTTTGGATCTGGTATCCACCGGCACCGCGTCAAATGTGTACGCGCAGATCTGGCGCAATTCCGACGGGGTGATAAAAGCGTCCATGACGGCCGACGGTAAACTATACGCGGATATCATGGCTCCCATATCCGGAGATAACCTGGGGATGCATACCGCCACGACCACGCTTAATATGAACGCCTATAATATCGTCGGTGTTTCAACCATAAGCGTGAATTCCATAACCGCAACCGGCGCCGGAGTTACCCTCAGTACGAATGTGTTTGTCGGCGGCAGTATCGGCATCGGGACTACTAGGCCCGGCGCCAGATTCGATATTGAAGCGGCCGGTCTTTTTCTTAAATTGGGCAACACCTATATGGAAGGTGACAATACCGGGGTGCGTTTGGCCGGCAGACTGCAATTCAACGATGACGGCAGTGCCGGCTCTCCTATCATTCATTGGGGCTGGGACGCGGGAGATTCTAATACCGGGATCTTTCACCCCGGTCCCGATATTATGGCTTTTACCACGGGCGGGACCGAGCGTATCCGATTTAATTCATCGGGGAACGTCGGTGTCGGGACCACCGCGCCTTTATCCAGATTCGACGTTGTGAACGGCTCCATAACGGTGAGAGGGACGGGCGCCGGGCTGGTTTTTGAAGATTCAAGCCGCGTGGTCTCCGCCGAAATGAGCGCGGCGCTTGGCGCGGGGATAAAGATCTCCACGAACGTTTACATCGTGGGCTTTTCATCCGCCGCTAAATATTACGGAGACGCTTCGGCGCTGACCAATGTTCCGGGTGACGGTCTGGGCGACCATGTAGCGACCGCTACTTTGAACGTGAACAGCTGGAATATAGCAAATGTCCCATCAGTCAACTTTAAATCCAATGTGGATATCTCGTCCGCCTCATTAACACAGTCGGGAGGCGTGTATATAAGCAGCCATGTTTATATGGCGGGCCGGGCCAACGCGTCCTTCTTCGGGTATAGCAACGCTCTTGTGGCCAGTGGCTCTTCGAACGGCAGCAATGTCACCGTTTCCGCGCAGGGCGGGGGGCACGGGGCGGTCGGCGGGACGCTTGCGCTGACCGCAGGGAACGCTTCCGACACCGGTTCGATAGGCGGTAATGTTATCCTGCAAAGCGGCTTCGGTTTCCCTCCCACTCCAGGCTACATCGCAATAAAAACTTACGAAGGCAGTTATCCTTCCCAAGCCCTGGCCGAGCGGCTTCGTATTGTGGGGGGAAGCGGGAATATCGGTATTGGTACTACGTCGCCTTTATCTAAATTTGACGTTATGGACGGTTCCGTAACCGTCAGAGGCGCCGGCGCCGGTCTAATCCTTGAAAATTCAAGCCGCGTCATCTCGCCGGAAACATCGATAACGGCAGGAGCCGGCATAAAAATATCCACAAATGTTTACATTGTGGGTTTTTCATCCGCCGCCAAGTATTATGGCGACGGTTCGGCGCTTACTAATGTGCCCGGTGATAATCTGGGCAACCATGTGGCTACGACCACGCTTCAGATGGGTGTATACGGTATCGTTACCTCCAGCGTTGTCACCGCCGCGCACTACCAGATAGACGGCAGCACGGTGCTTGCGATCTTGCCCGGCAGCGGCAGTTTTGCGGTGGGAGTGGATCTGCCCGCCGGCAATACGGGCAACTATAATTTATTTGTCGGTTCCAGCGCGGGCCGCAGCAATACCATTGGCGGAAGCAACTCATTTCTGGGTAATAGCGCGGGCTACAACAACAGCTCGGGCAGCAACAATTCTTTCTTTGGGTATAGTGCCGGTTACTATAATACCACCGGCTCAAGCAACACTTTCGCGGGAGCATATGCCGGCTATAACAATATTACCGGCTCAAGCGGCACTTTCGCGGGAGTTTATGCAGGCTATAGCAACACCGTAGGCGATGAGAATTCTTTTTTTGGGGCGTATGCCGGCTCCTCCAACACTACGGGCGGCGGCAATTCGTTCCTGGGGTATCAGGCCGGGTATAACAATACCATTGGCGGGAATAACTCTTTTCTGGGCGCTAATGCCGGCTACAACAACATCGGCGCGGGTAACTCTATCGCAGGGTCAAGTGGCGGATACAACACTCAAACAGGTTCGGCTAATGCCATATTCGGCAGTCAAGCCGGTTACGGCGCAACCAATCAGTCTTTCTCCAGTTCCACCATTATGGGGTCGCAGGCGGGGTTTTCACTTACCACCGGCTCGGACAATATACTATTGGGTTTTAAGGCTGGGTACAATATACAAAATGGGACCGGGAATATAGTTATCGGGTATAATAAGGACACTTCCGCTGCCAGTGCGAGCAATGAACTTAATATCGGAGGCGTGTTGTACGGCGACCTGTCCGCCAGGACCATAGGCATCTCCACCCGTGTTCCGCAGGCCGCTTTGGATATCGTATCCACCGGCACGGCTTCTAACGCGTACGCGCAGATCTGGCGCGATTCCAACGGGGTTATAATGGCATCCATGACGGCCGACGGCAAACTTTATACCGCTTTTCTAGTCTCCAGCGATCATCTGGGCAATCATGTCGCTACCACCACGCTGAACATGAATCCTTATGATATCGTCAATGTCCCGACTATAAGTGTAAGTTCTATAACAGCAACGGGCACATGGGTAACTTTCAGTACGAACGTGGTTATAAGCGGAAATGCCGGTATCGGGACCACTGGTTTTTTGGGAAGAACTATATCCGCGGTTAATACCTCCAACACTACTCTGGGAGGCACAGGGTCTCAGTATGCTTTAACATTACAGAATAAAAATTCCACGACCAATGACTGGGCTCTGTTGACCTTTGGCGGGAATGACATATCAAGCCCGGGACCCGCCGCGGTTATCGGTTCGCAGATCACTAATCATGCTAGTGAGTATGGCGATATTGTTCTCGGAACCAGAAGCTCAGCGGCCGGTCTTGCTGAAAAAGTGCGGATCATGGGCGCCGGCAATATCGGCATCGGGATCACGGCGCCGACACACAAATTGAGAGTGGAAGGTGATATGTTGGCGGCCTCATCAATAACAGCCAACGGCGACATTACGGCCGCGCGTTACCAGATAAACGGCAGTACGGTGCTGGCCATATTTCCCGGAAGCGGGAGTTTTGCCGTGGGTGTGAATTTGAGCACAGGCAGTACCGGAAATTATAATCTTTTCTCCGGTTATAATGCAGGGCTCAGCAACACTTCCGGGGGATACAACACTTTTTTGGGGTATCAGGCCGGCCAGATAAATTCAACGGCCAGTTCCAACACTTTCGTGGGGTATTGGGCCGGCCAGAACAATACCACGGGAGAGAATAATGTCCTTATGGGGTCGCAGGTCGGCAACAGAAATACCACGGGACAATACAACGTTTTCATGGGGCATAGTGCCGGCTATTGGAACACCGCAGGTTCGCAAAATACGTTTATAGGATATCAGGCCGGCGTTTCAAACACTATCAGCTTAGACAACACTTTTGCGGGGTATTGGGCCGGCGAGAACAATAATACAGGCGATAACAACTCTTTTCTGGGAGCTGAGGCCGGGCAGAGGAACTCCACCGGCTATACCAACACTCTCTTAGGTTATAAGGCCGGTTATTACACTCAAACAGGCTCCGCTAATTCCATGTTCGGCGTTGAAGCGGGGAAAGGCGCGGCAAATAATGCGCTATCCAGCACAACGCTTATGGGGTATCAGGCTGGGTACGCTCTTACTACCGGCAATGATAATATCCTTATAGGTTTTAAGGCCGGATATAACGTACAAAGCGGCACTAGAAATATCGTTATCGGATATGAGGAAAATACCTGGGCGACCGGATCCAGAAACGAACTTAATATCGGCGGAGTTATCTATGGGCGCCTGCTGGTAAATAAGAGCATAGGTATTTCGACGCGTACCCCTGCGGCTATGCTTGACATCCTATCCACCGGAACGGCGTCGAACGTCTACGCGCAGATCTGGCGCAACTCTAACGGTGTCATAAAGGCGTCCATGACGGCCGACGGTACTCTGTTCTACGCTTTAGTGGACAATTTAGGGAACCATGTCGCTACCACCACGCTGAACATGAGCGCTTATAATGTTATCGCCGTTTCCACTATAAGCGTAAGTTCTATAACCACAGCGGCCGCAGGATTGAACTTAAGCACGAATGTGTATATAAGCGGCAATGCCGGCATAGGCACTACAATGCCTTTGTCAAAACTGGATGTGTCCGGCGGATCTATAACTATAAGAGGCGCGAACGCCGCCTTGGTGTTTGAAGATTCAAGCCGCGTTATATCGTCGGAAACCGCCATAACGCTTGGTGCGGGCATAAGGGTATCTACGAACGTTTACATAGTGGGTTTTTCCTCCGCCGCGAAGTATTATGGCGACGGCTCGGCGCTTACCGGTGTACCGGTGGACAATTTAGGCAACCATGAAGCCGGCGCCACGCTGCAGATGGGCGCATACGGGATAGTTACCTCCAGCGACATCACCGCCGCGCGTTACCAGATAAGCGGCAGTACGGTGCTAGCGATATTGCCGGGTACCGGTGGTTTTGCCGTGGGGGCAGATATAACCACAGGAAATACGGGGGATTATAATTTATTCGTCGGTTCCAGCGCCGGCCGCAGTAATACTTCGGGAGTTGGCGGAACTTTCGCGGGCCATGCCTCCGGCTATAATAACACCGCCGGCATTTCCGATTCTTTCCTTGGAGCGTTTGCCGGCTATAGCAACACCACCGGATCAAGCAATACTTTCGCAGGCTATCAGGCGGGCTATTCCAACACCACAGGATCATTCGGCACTTATCTGGGGTTTCAGTCCGGCCACGATAATGCCACCGCCCCAAATAACACTTTCGTGGGCTCTCAGGCCGGATATAAGAACACCATGGGCTCAAATAACTCATTTCTTGGGGCTTCCGCGGGGTACAGTAATACCACTGGATCAAGCAACACTTTCGTGGGCTCTCAGGCCGGTTATAGTAATACTGTCGGAGAGTTTAACTCTGTTCTTGGATCTTCTGCCGGTTATAACAGTACCACCGGTTCGCGCAACGCTATCGTAGGGTCGAGTGCGGCTTATAACAATCAAACAGGTTCGGCTAACGTCATATTCGGTAGGGGAACGGGTTTAGGCGCGGCCGGCCAGTCTTTTTCCAGTTCTACAATTATTGGTTCCCAGGCGGGGTTTGCGCTTACCAATGGTTCGGACAATATTCTGCTAGGCTTCAAGACCGGGTACGCCATACAAAACGGGACCGGGAATATCGTGATCGGTTATGCCAAAGATACCTCCGAGACCGGAGCGAGCAATGAGCTTAATATCGGCGGGGTTATCTACGGCGATTTGTCCAATAAAGCCATAGGTATCTCGACACGTGTGCCGCAGGCGGCTTTGGACATTGTATCAACCGGGACCATGGTAAACCAGTATGCGCAGATCTGGCGCGATTCCAACGGCGTGATAAAGGCTTCCATGACTGTCAACGGGAATATTTATGCGGCCCTTCCCGCGAACAACCTGGGCAACCATGTGGCCACTACAACGCTCCAGATGGGCGCTTATGGGATAGTCACCTCCAGTAATATCTCCGCCGCGCAGTACCAGATAAATGGCAGCACGGCTCTTGCGATACTGGCAGGTACCGGCAATTTTGCTGTGGGTGTGGATCTCCCCACCGGCAATACCGGCAATTATAATTTATTTGTCGGTTCCAGTTCCGGACGCAGCAATACTACAGGCTCAAACAACACTTTCCTGGGAAATAGTGCCGGTTACAATAACACTATCGGGGAGAACAATTCGTTCCTGGGGGCTTCCGCAGGTTACAGCAACACCACGGGATCAAGCAATACTTTCGTGGGGTACAATTCCGGTTACAATAACACCACCGGCGAAAATAATTCTTTCGTAGGAGCTTATGCCGGTTACACAAATAGTATAGGTGGGGATAATACTTTTTTGGGATATCAGGCCGGTTATTATACGACTAGTAGTCGAAACTCTTTCATGGGTGGCTATGCCGGCTATAACAATACTACTGGTAGCGACAACACGTTCATAGGAGCTAGTGCCGGCTATATAAACAGTACCGGCAATAACAACTCTCTTCTGGGGGCTAATGCCGGCTATAATAATACCACCGGCGAGAACAACTCTGTCATCGGGTCTAGTGCCGGATATAACACGCAAACAGGTTCGGCTAATGCCATATTCGGTAATGCAGCGGGGTTCGGCGCGGCCGGCCAGTCTTTCTCCAGTTCCACAATTATGGGTTCCCAGGCGGGGTTCGCGCTTACCACCGGCTCGGATAATATCCTCCTGGGCTTCAAGGCCGGGTACGCTATCCAGAATGGCACGGGGAATATAGTTATCGGCTATGCCAAGGATGCTTCCGCTAGCAGCGCAAGTAATGAACTTAATATCGGCGGGGTGCTGTACGGCAACCTATCCGCAAAAACCATAGGTATCTCTACGCGCGCACCGCAGGCGGCGCTGGATATTGTATCCACCGGGACAGCGTCAAACGTGTACGCGCAGATCTGGCGCGATTCCAACGGCGTGCCGAAATCAACCATGACGGCTGACGGCACATTCTATACTAGTATGCCGGCCTCTTGGGATAATTTAGGCAGCCATGTGGCCGGCGCCGCACTGCAGATGGGCGCATACGGGATAGTTACCTCCAGCGTCATCACAGCCGCACGGTATCAGATAAACGGCAGTACGGTGCTTGCTATATTGGGCGGCAGCGGCAGTTTTGGCGTGGGCGTGGATATAACGAACGTGAATACCGGAAACTATAATGTATTCGCGGGTCCCGGCGCCGGCCACAGCAACACTACGGGCCAGCAAAACGCTTTTCTGGGGTATGGCTCCGGTTACAATAACAACACCGCCCCTAGCAATACTTTCCTGGGGTATATTGCCGGCCAGGTCAATACTACCGGGAGTAATAATTCCTTCATTGGCGCCGCTTCGGGTGGTTCCAATACTATTGGGGCGCTAAATGTTACGCTGGGACTCCAGGCCGGCTATATGAATACTACCGGCTCGAATAATTCTGTTGTGGGGTCCAGCGCGGCTTATAGCAATCAAACAGGGTCGGCTAATGCGGTATTCGGAAATGAAGCGGGTAGGGGCGGTGGCGGTTCTTTCTCAAGTTCCACGATTATGGGATATCGCGCCGGTTATGGTCTTACCACCGGTAGTGATAATATCTTTGTCGGGTTTCAGGCCGGGTACGCCGTAACAAGCGGCACCGGGAATATAGTTATCGGCTATTCGGAGGATACATACGCTGCCGCTGTCAGTAACCAGCTTAATATAGGCGGGGTTATTTATGGGAACCTGTTCAATAAAACCATAGGTATCTCAACGCGTGTGCCGCAGGCTGCGCTGGATATCGTATCCACCGGGACAGCGTCAAGCGTGTTCGCTCAGAGATGGCGTGATGCCGACGGTACGATAAAGGCGTATATGGGCTCAACCGGGGTACTGTATGCTTTTGGCGAAATATCCGCCGCGCGCTACCTGATAAACGGAAGCACTGTGCTTGCGGTGTTTCCGGGGAATAGCAGCTTTGGTCTCGGCACGGATCTGAGTACCGGCAGTACCGGCGATTATAATTTATTTGTCGGTTCCAATGCAGGCCACGATAATACCACCGGCTTTGCCAATACTTTTGTGGGACAGGGCGCCGGCCGTGATAATAGTACGGGGTATTTCAACACTTTCCTGGGAGCTCAGGCCGGCGCCAATAACACCATTGGATCCAGCAACACTTTTGTGGGATATTATGCCGGCCCAAACAATACCACAGGCTCAAGCAACACTTTTGCAGGGGCATATTCCGGCTATACGAATACTACGGGCGCGGATAACTCGATTGCCGGATCAAGTGCCGGTTATAACAACCAAACGGGTTCGGCTAATACTATATTCGGAAATGAAGCGGGTAAAGGTGGAGGCGGTTCTTTCTCAAGTTCCACGCTTTTGGGATATCAGGCGGGGTACGGACTTACAACCGGCAACGACAATATCCTGGTGGGCTATAAAGCCGGCTATAATATTACTTCCGGAACCGGCAATATAATCATCGGCTACAATCTGAACGCCTATGACGCGGCAACAAAGAATGAAATAAACATTGGCGGCGTTTATAAGGGGCTTATTTCATCCGGGACGGCCACTATCCCTAAATATACCGTTCAGGCCGCGGATACGGGTATAACTCTTGACGCAAATGACTTCGGGAAAACTATAACGGTCAACAACTCTGACCTCATGTGGGTATATTTGCCTAGCGCTTCCGCCGCGTATATAGGCGCAACGATTACCGTAGTTAAATCAGGTTCCGGACAGGTAAGAGTTGATGCTGCTGCAAGCAACTACATCATGAGCTCAGTTGCCAGCGGCTCGGTTTTTTGTAACGGAGATTCGTCGTCCTACGCCACTATAACGCTGCGTCTTATAGATGCCACGCGGTGGGTAATAATAAGTTCGGACGGCGGATGGCTGGTTAGCTAATTATAACCATTAGCAGTCTGCTGAAAACCCCTTTTTGGGGTCTTTTGGCATGGCGTACTTGTTTGAGAATTGTTTTGATGCCGCGCAGACCTGACAGTTGAAAGTCCGGTAATTTTAAATATCCATTAGTCCCTAGTGTAGTGTCTCGCAAATCTCTTGGCTTTTGAAGGCTCAGGTTTGAGCCGGATACGAGGCGCGACGAGCGAGCATGCCCGTAGGCCTGTGAGCGAGGAGCAACGAAGTAACCGGTCA